>Ga0116156_10000357_pt1 | contig 50160 bp, 47 predicted proteins | sample AD_UKC045_MetaG_FD_89891 | JGI IMG/M metagenome (GOLD analysis project Ga0116156, IMG submission 89891) | Active sludge microbial communities of municipal wastewater-treating anaerobic digesters from USA - AD_UKC045_MetaG | ecosystem: Engineered > Bioreactor > Anaerobic > Digestate | place: USA...
AGTCTACGAAGACCCACGGATTGGGGTTAACCTGCAGTCCGGTGCATAGCCACCGTCTGTATGAGGAAGCGCTGGATGCAGCGTAGCCTGCCTTGAAGCGGGTACGGGGGATAGCCGAACCGGCCGCCGCGGCCACGGTGGCGCGGGCCAGGCCGAAACCGTATCTGCAAAAGAGGCTAAGGACCGCCTTAAGGGCTGTCGAGGAAAACTCCTAGGATGCTCGGCTTGCCTTGGCGACGCGGGGATTGCAGTGTGATCTAAGTGGTAATCCAGTCTACCTGTCGGCGACGCAGGGAGCCTGTCGTAAAGGGAAACCGCCTTCCGGCGACGAGAAGGTGCACAGGCGGGAAAACCTACTGGACCTAAGTCACAGTATTTACCCGTGCCGCTGCCGCCTGTATCTTTGATGGCCCGGCTTAGGCCGGGCCGTCGACTAGAAGGAAGGTGCGCCTTGAAGTCCAGGACCGCGGTCAGGATAGCCCTCGGTGTGCTTTTTACGTCATTCGCGCTCAACATGGGCACAGGATCATTGGGGGAGTTCTCGCTTCTCCTTTCTTTTGTGCTGCTCTTCCTCACCGTCCTCACGGGAGTCGCGTTCGACATAGTCGGCACGGCGGTGGCCGCGGCCACGGAACCACCCATAAACGCCGTAGCCGCGAGGAAGATAAGAGGAGGGGCGGAAGCCTTGCGCCTTGTGAGGAACGCTCCCCAGGTGGCGAACTTCTGCAACGACATAGTCGGCGACATATGCGGCACGCTCAGCGGCGCCCTCGCGGCTGCGAGCGCGTCGGGCCTCGCCTCGCTCATGGATGCGAACGCGACGCTAGTGCTGGCAGTTACGGTGGCGGTGGTGGCTTCTGGCACGATCACGTTGAAGTACATATCTAAGGGCTTCGCGATGAGCGAGGCGGAACGCGTGATATTGCTCGCCGGCAGGCTGGTCGCGGCCGCGAACTCGTTGGTGCCGGCATTCCTCAGGCGTGGCAGATGATACGGAGGTAATGGGATGGCGCATATTCTTGACCAAATCGACACTCACAAGGACCTTATGGCGCTGGACGACGCGGACCTTAAGGCCCTGGCCGACGAGGTCAGGTCATATATCATCGAGTGCGTGGCGGAAAACGGAGGACATTTGGCATCTAACCTCGGCACGGTGGAGCTTACGGTGGCGCTGCTGGCCGAGCTGGATCCGGAGGTCGACAGGATAGTCTGGGACGTGGGCCACCAGTCCTACGCTATGAAGATACTGACGGGGCGAAGGCTGGCCATGAAAAGGCTAAGGCAGGAAGGCGGGCCTTCGGGCTTCCCGAACATAAAGGAGAGCAAGTCAGACTGCTTCGGCACGGGCCATTCATCCACCTCGATATCCGCGGCGCTCGGGCTTGCCGTGTCGAGGCGCCTAAAAGGCGCCGGCAACGCGGTCGTCGCCGTCATAGGAGACGGCGCAATGACCGGCGGGATGGCGTACGAGGCCATGAACAACGCGGGTGCCCTCAAGGAGGACCTCATAGTCATCCTTAACGACAACGAGCAGGCCATCGCGAGGAACGTCGGCAGCATATCCGAGATGCTGGAAAGGATCAGGTTCTCACCGGCGAGGCGCAAGATCGAGAACGGCTTCAAGCAGATTCTGTCGGGCATCCCGATCGTAGGCGAGAAGATCAGGCAGGCCGGCCATGTGGTGAAAAGGTCCTTGAAGGGTCTGCTGCTTCCGAAGATGCTGTTCGAGGACCTGGGCTTTACCTACATCGGGCCGCTGGACGGGCACAACATAAAGATGATGAGAAACGCTATAAGAGACGCCAGGAAGCTCGGAGGGCCCGTCATCATACATGCCGTTACCAAGAAGGGCAAGGGCTACGCCCCTGCCGAGGCCGACCCCGACAGCTACCACGGCACGGGGCCGTTCGATCCGGCGACAGGCATAAAGGTGAACAATAACAAGGACGGCTTCACTGACGTATTCTCGAAAAAGCTCGTGGAGCTGGCGGAAAGCGACCCGAGGATCGTCGCGATAACCGCGGCGATGCCGGCGGGGACTGGCCTTTCCTCATTCGCAAGGAGATTTCCGGGCAGGTACTTCGACGTGGGAATTGCCGAGCAGCATGCCGTGACTTTCGCGGCAGGGCTTGCCGCGGGGGGCCTTGTGCCTGTGGTCGCGCTCTATTCGACATTCCTGCAGCGCGCGTACGACCAGATGCTGCACGACGTCGCCCTGCAGGGGCTGCACGTAGTCCTGGCGATCGACAGGGCCGGGATCGTCGGCGAGGACGGAGCAACCCACCAGGGCACGTACGACATGTCCATGGCTCTGTCGGCCCCCGGCTTCACCGTGCTGGCGCCCATGGACGGGACCGAGCTTGAGATGATGCTGGGATGGGCCGCGGAAGAAGCGGCCGGTCCTGTGATGATAAGATATCCCAAAGGACATTCTAACGACTCGGCCAGGACCGGCCCCGCAGCGCCGTTCATGCCCGGCAGGGCCGAGGTGCTCAAGTCAGGGAGCGACGTGGCCCTGATCTGCGAGGGACCGTCGACATCGGAGGCTATGAAGGCCACCTCCATGCTTGAGGATGAGGGGATAAGCGCGACGGTGATAAATATCAGGTCGCTCAAGCCCATCGACGAGCAAGTCGTAAGGTCCGCTTTGAAAGGACACAGGCTCATTTTCACCGTGGAGGAAGGCGTGGCAAGGGGAGGCTTGTATTCCAGCGTGATGCTCCTTTGCGAGGGCCAGGCGGGTAGCGTGATTCCCCTGTCTATACCGGAAAGCCCAATCAAGCACGGCAAGAGGCCCGCCGTAATTAGCCGGCTCGGCCTTGACGCGGAAGGCATCGCCAAAGCCGTGATGGCGGCCGCGGCGAAGGAAGGTCGCTAGGATGGCGTCTTCGAAGAAAAGGCTCGACGCCCTTGTGTTCGAAAGCGGCCTTGCCGAGAGCGGGGAGGGCGCAAGGCGATTAATAATAGCCGGCCTCGTGAAGGTGGACGGGCAGGTGAGGGACAAGCCCGGGGAGAAGATATCCCCGGACGCCAAGGTTGAAGTGACCGGTCCGGCCCTGAAGTACGTGTCCAGAGGAGGGCTCAAGCTTGAGAAGGCCCTCGACCGCTTCGGGATCGACCTTGCAGGCGTGAAGGCGATGGACATCGGCGCTTCCACGGGGGGCTTCACCGATTGCATGCTACAAAGGGGCGCGAGCAAGGTCTATGCCGTCGACGTGGGCTACGGCCAGCTGGCGTGGAAGCTCAGGCAGGACCCGAGGGTAATCGTCATGGAGCGGACCAACGCCAGGAATCTGGACCCGAACCTGTTTGAGGAGGGGATAGACTTCTCCTCGATGGACGTGTCGTTCATCTCGTTCCTGAAGGTGCTGCCTGCGGTGCTCAAGGTGGGATCGGACAGGCTAAGGTGCGTTATCCTTGTGAAACCCCAGTTCGAGGCCGGCAGGGAGAAAGTGGGGAAGAACGGGGTAGTAAGGGATCCCGCCGTGCATGAGCAGGTGCTCGACTTCGCCGCGAGGGGCGCATACGAGCTAGGGCTCGCTGTCGGCGGCGTGGATTATTCACCCGTCAAGGGGCCGGAAGGTAACATAGAGTACTTGATGTATCTGGGCAAGGCCGGATCCGGCCTTATGCCCGTCGAGGACGTCGCAAAGCTTATTAGGAGCACGGTACGCGAAGCGCATGACAATCTCTAGTGGCTAGGAGGTGCCGGGATGCCCAAGGCCGTGATAATAGCGCATCAGGGTAAGGAGAACTTCATGGAGCTCAGCATGACTACGGCCGAGGTCCTAAGGCAGGAGGGCGTGGAGGTCTACGCCGAGGAGGCCCTCGCGGACAAGATCGGCGCTAAGCCCTTCGGTTGGGAGCCCGAGACGGCGCGCCAGCTGGACTTCGCCGTCGTCCTCGGAGGCGACGGAACGCTTCTCGGGGCGGCCAGGAAGGCGATGCAGTACAGGCTGCCCCTTATGGGGATCAACCTAGGCCACGTCGGCTTTCTGGCCGAGGTGCACGAGGGCGATCCCAGGGAGGCCGTCAGGCAGCTCGCCAGGGGACAGTACTACGTCGACGAGAGGACGATGGTCGACGCCCAGCTCATAAGGTGCGGCAAGGTGGTCGCCCAGATGTCCGGGCTAAACGACGTCGTCATAAACAAGGCCGGCATGTCCCGCCTTATAACCCTGGATTTGTATATCGGGGACGAGTTCCTCGGGAGGTTCCCGGGCGACGGGATAATCATCGCCACGCCCACGGGCTCCACTGCATATTCGCTGTCCGCGGGAGGCCCGCTGATATCATCCGACCTCGACGTGCTGGTGGCGACGTTCATATGCCCGCACGTTCTTTTCTCGAGGTCGATCGTAGTCAAGGGCGACGGAAGGCTCAGGGTGGTCGTGCAAGGGACCACCGAACAGGCCGTGATGACGGTGGACGGGCAGGTCTATGTGCCCGTCGAGCCCGGCGATGAACTAAGGGCAAAAAAATCTGCATATACAACACTGTTTATACGGTTGAGAGAAAGGAACTTTTACGGTATTCTTAAAGAGAGGTTAAAAGAAGGCAGGCTATAAAGAATGCTGATTGAGGGGTGTTCTGATGAAGCATAGACGTCACCAGAAGATACTCGAGCTGATTAGGACCCATATCGTGGAGACGCAGGAGCAGCTCGCGAAGCTGCTCGAGGCGGACGGGATCGAGGTCACCCAGGCGACGGTGTCGAGGGACCTCAAGGAACTCGAGCTGGTCAAGGGGCCGGCAAGCAACGGCAGGTATAAATATACCGCACCCGAGGAGAGGAACCTCGAGAACCTTAACAAGCGCGTCGAGCGGGTTATGAAAGACGATGTGGTCAGCATCCAGGATAGCGACAACCTCATCATGATCAAGACCGTCATCGGGGCGGCCCACGCGGTCGCTGCGGTTCTGGACGAGCTCAGTTGGAAGGAAGTGCTCGGCACGATCGCAGGGGATGACAGCATACTAATGGTCGTAAAGCCGAGAGAAGCGGTAGACGAGGTCTCAAGGAGGCTCGACTCCCTCAGGAGATAACATCCTTCCAGAATTTCACGCACCAGGAGGTGCGCATGCTCAAGTCGCTCAGAGTCAAGGACTTCGCCCTTATAGACGACATAGGTTTGGATTTCATCGGAGGGCTTAACGTGCTTACCGGGGAGACAGGTGCCGGCAAGTCACTTGTGGTCGACTGTCTGGCCTTGGTATCTGGGTCTAGGGCCGATGCGCAATTCGTCAAGAAGGGCAAGGAAGCCGCCGTAATAGAGGCGGCTTTCGACATAACTTGCGATCCGTTCGCGAAGGAGGCCCTACGCCGGATGGGGATAGTCCTGGAAGGCGGGAGCGTGGTCCTTTCAAGGGAGGTCTACTCCTCGGGAGGATCCAGGGCCAGGATCGACGGGAAGCTGGTCACGGCCGGTGAACTTGCCCAGGCCGCCGAGGCCCTCATGGACATATTCGGCCAGAACGAAACCCAGAAGATGCTGAAGCCGCAATACCAGCTTGCGGCTGTAGACGCGTTCCTGGAAGGAGCAAAAGCGGAGCTTCTTCAAGAGGTCGGGGCCGCCTACTCGCGATGGAGGTCCGCCGAGGAGGAGCTCGCAAAGCTTATGGCCAAGGCCGAGGACAGGCAGGCCCGCCTGGACTTCTTGGGATACCAGGTGGACGAGCTCGAAGAGGCCGCCGTGGAACCGGGCGAGGAGGCGAGGCTCATGGCGGAGGCCAAGGTCCTCGCGAACGCGAGCAGGATCTACGAGTGCATGCAAAAGGCCTACGGGATGCTCTATGACAGCGGCTTTGACGCCAAGTCGGCCATCGACCTTGCAAGGTCCGCCTCCGAGGAGCTGGAGGCCGCTGCGAAGCTCGGCTTCGAGCTGCAAGGAGGTAAGGAGGCACTGGAAGCTGCCGCCGATTCCATGAGGTCCGTCGCCGAGGACGCGCTCAGGGCCAGGGATGCGCTCGACATGGACCCCGAGAGGGCGTCGGTGGTCGAATCCAGGCTGGCCGACATCGGCAGGATGAAGCGGAAGTACCGCATGGAGGCGGACGAGCTGGCGGGCTTCCTGGATTCGTGCAGGAAGGAAATGGAAGAGCTCAAGGACTTGGAGATCAGGACCGGAAGCGCCGCCGGCATGGCCGAGGCCGCAAGGCGGGCGATGCTCGCCGTCATGGAGGAGCTGAGCTTGGCCAGGCAGCATGCTGCTAAAAGGCTCTCGTCGTCGGTCGAGGAGCAGCTGAAGGAGCTCATGATGCCAAGGGCGAGATTTTACGCAAAGCTTATGCCGCGCACCGCGGTGAACGGGACGGACGCCAAGGAAGGGCGCTTCGCGAGCGCTTCGGGGCTGGAGGTCTTCGAGTTCTATTTCTCGGCCAACGTGGGCGAAGAGCCGATGCCGCTTGCAAAAGTAGCCTCCGGAGGAGAACTTTCGCGCTTCATGCTGGCTTTTAAAGTAGCCTCGTCGATAGCGGGCGAGGGGGCCTTGGCCATGGTGTTCGACGAAATCGACCAGGGCGTGGGGGGCGCCGCGGCGAACCATGTGGCCCTTAAGCTCAAGCAGGTGTCCGAGGCGGGGCAGGCCATAGTTGTGACCCACCTGGCCCAGATTGCTGCGGCCGCCGACAGGCACGTCACCGTGACCAAATCGGACGACGGCACCCGAGCCGTCGTGCAAGCAAAGGCGCTCACGGACGGCGATAGGGTGCTGGAGCTGGCCAGGATGCTGTCCGGAACCGACGACAAGGAGGCCGTTAAGCACGCGAGCACCATGTTGAAGTCCTGGACGAAGGGCCAAGGCGGGAATAAAGAGCAAGGGCCTGCGACTAAGCAGGAAGTAAATACGTTTAGTCTATTTAAGTAGGAAGAATTCAATCCGGATCCGGCATCTTTTCTTTTGGAGGTATCGACATGCTTGAATTAATCCGCATGGGCGGCTGGGTGATGTACCCCATCATCCTGAGCTCGATCTGTTCGCTCGCAGTGATCATCTACAAGTTCTTCCAGCTCACGGTGCTACCGAGCGACCCTGAGAAGGTGCTGAAGACGCTGAGGAACTCATACGCGCAGGGAGGAAGCCTCGAGGCCCTCACGATGCTAAGGGCGATGAAGGGTCCGGTGGCGTCCTTGTGCAGGACCGCCCTCCAATCAAGGGCCGAGGACAAGGAATCCCTCAAGGAGCTCATCGGCAAGAGCGCGCAGAGCGAAGTCTACGGCATGGAGAAGAACATGCTCGTGCTCGAAACCACGGCTACCGTGGCGCCGCTCTTGGGCCTGCTCGGCACCGTCACCGGTATGATCAGGAGCTTCAACGTGCTCAACGCGCTAGGTGGCATAACGGCCCCGTCGCAGCTCGCAGGCGGCATTGCCGAGGCTTTGATAACCACCGCCGCCGGCTTGATAGTGGCGGCGCCCACGGTGCTCGGGCACAGCTACTTCACCGCCGAGATAGACAGGCACGTATCGGTGATGATGGTGGCCGAGACCGAGATAGTCGACATCATACTCAACGGCAAGGAGGATGCCTGATGGAAATCGTAAGGAGAAAGAGGAAGCCGAGGATAGACCTCGTCCCGCTCGTGGACATGATGTGCTATCTGATCTTCTTCTTCATGATCTTCACGAGCTTCAGGACCAACACATCCGGCATGCCCCTGGAGCTGCCCAGAGCGGCGACGCCCAAAGAGCTCGCCTCTGACATCGTCCTGGTCACGGTAGACAGCGCAGGCGGGATATTCATCGGCGATCATAAGGTCGCGATCGGTGACCTGCCTGCGAGAGTGGTCGACGCCCTGAAGAAGGACCCCGAGGAGACCTTCGCCATAATGGCGGATAAATCGGTCACGTACGAGCAGCTCATCGCAGTCGTAGATGCCATAAGGACGGGCGGCGGGGTGCACCTTGCGCTGGCCGTGGAAAGGAAGCCGGCAACGGCGCCCGGGGGGAATGATTGATGCGTAAGAACGGCGCGGCGGGATCTATCGCCCTGCTCGTATCGGCGGCGATGCACGCGCTGCTGCTATTGATACCGTGGCAGCCGGCACAGGTGGTCGACCTGCTTCCCCTCGAGGGGGCGGGCATCGTCGAGCTGGCGGCAATATCACCCGCGAAGGGCAGCCCCGGCATTGAGGTCGTGGAGGAGGAGCCCGTCGAGCAACAGCAGAAGGCGGTGGCCAAGGTCGTACCTGATGAGAAGAGCATCACGACGGTCGCCCCGAAGGCCGCCACGAAGCCGCAGGTGGTGCAGGCCCCGGCCAAACCCAAGGCCGAAATCGTGGTATCCGACAAGGGCACGACGCCGGTTCCCGCCGAAACCGTCGAAGAGCAAGGGGAGCCGGGGATCGAGACCGAGGCCGACGGGGGCACAGAGCCCGTAGAACAAGCGGCTCCGGTCGGACCCTCATACCCGGGCGAGGATCCCACGGGAGAGGCGATGGTGGCCTCCAAGAGGGCGATGACCTATCCTAAGGAATCCATGAGCTCCTACAGCGAAGGCGACGTGATGGTGGAAGTGTACGTCGCAGCATCCGGGACGGTCATGGCCACCAACGTGCTCAGCGGTCCCGACGACATAAGGCTGAGGGAGATGGCCGTGAAGACGATAGCGAGGTACTGGTCCTTCAAGCCAGCGGAGAGGAACTATAAGGTAGTGATAGAGGTGTCGTTCAAGATGGAACCCGTGGCAGCGGCCGAGCCACACTTCATCAGCGCGACTTTCATAGACTGAAGGGAGGGGCCGCCGTCATGAGGAAAGCCTGCCTATTAGCCGCCGTGTTCGCGCTGGTTGCGCTTCTGGCCGCAGGGGCCCAGGGCGCCGCCGCCCAACCGGTGGTAAGCATATCCAACGAATTCATAAAGATAATAGTGAATGCCGGGGAGGCCGAGAACGGCAGGTTCGGGGTCGAGACCACAGGAGGGGATCCAGAGAACCCGAACGATGATTCCATGCCCCTCATCTACGGGAGGCCGGTCCCATGGACCAGCTACACGACCGTGAGGATAGACGGCGAGGACTGGGTCTTCGGGGGCAGGGCCTCCAAGAGGGCGGGCTTGAAGGGCAAATACGGGACAGTGGTGATGGCCCCTTCGCAAAGGGGCAATTCGATCTCCACCGTCTACATGCTCGGCCCGGTGAGGGCGGTGCAGGACCTGTCGTTCACAAGGAGCCAGATGACGGGCTACTACGACACGGCGAGGATCGCATACACCCTGCTGAACACGTCCGACAAGGACGTCACGGTGGGCTTGAGGCTTATGATAGACACGATGCTAGGAGCGAACGACGGTGCTCCCCTAAGGGCCGGTGAGCTGGGAGTCGTATCCGACGCGGACTTCCTTGGCAATTCGATGCCGGACTTCTGGCAGGCCTTCGATTCGTTCACCGATCCTTCTGTTACGTCGCAGGCCACGCTTAAAGGCGGGGAGCTCACGGTGCCGGCCCGGGTCGCCTTCAGCAACTGGGGGGCCTTCGCCGACAGCCTGTGGGACGTCAGGCTGGTCGAGGGCAGGGACTTCACCAGGGAGGGCGAGTTCGACCTGGACTCTGCGGCGGCCATGTACTGGGACGGGCTGACACTGGCACCCAACGCGCAAGTGACGCTCGTCACATACTACGGGCTCGGCGGGATAGTCCTGTCACCCGGAGTGATGTCGATAGGCATGGCGGCACCGGCGGAAGTGGCGGCCGTGAAGGAGGGCCAACCGTCCTCGTTCATGGTAGTGGCATACATACAGAACACGGGCAAGGGCCCGGCGCTCGACGTAAAGGCGACGCTAGAGCTGCCCAAGGGCCTCAAGCTGCAGTCCGGATCCAGCGCCGTAAGGAACGTCGGGGATATCAAGAAGGGCGCCATGACCCAACTTTCGTGGCAGATCGCCTCCGACGGGGCGACATACGGCGACCAGCAGCTCAAGCTCAAGGTAGAATCCTTCAACGCGGAGAACAACTCGCTGGTAAGGAGCGTAAAGCTCCTGTCCCCCCCGAGGCTAGCCCTAAGGCTGGAGCCGTTGACGATAGGCCTTTCGGAGGACGGGGGACTGTTGGCCTCGTATCCTGTGGGCGCGGTGCTGACCAACGTGGGCGACTCATCTGCCTACTGGGCCGAGGCCTCCTTGGAGCTGACCGGTGCTAAGCTCGCCCCCGGGGACGCGGCTACCAAGCAGCTCGGACACTTCGAACCGGGCGAATCCTACAAGGCGGTCTGGCACATACTGCCGGGCGCGCTGTCGCAGGCCGTACAGCTAAGAGCGAAGGCCATGGCGTCGAACGCGAAGCAGGTGAACACGATAAGCACCGTAGACGTGCCCAAGGTGCAAAGGGGCATAAGGCTCGAGCTGAGCACAGACAGCGGGTTCGCGGAAGCGAGGGTGATGGCAGTAAGGCTTTCGGACGTCGCCAAGATAGAGTTCGACATCGCATGGGACGGCGACGTGCTGGTCCCGCTCGGCAAGAAACCCGTGAACCCCGGCTTCTTGATGCTGCTTCCCGACGGGACGCACCCCGGTTTCGGCGCAGGGAACGTACAGCAGGGCGCCATCAGGGGCATAACATGTTCCTTCCTGCCGGGAGGAGAGCCGGACGGCCAGCTGGTGAGCATAGACTTCAGGATAGCCAAGTCCGGGGGAATGACGATATCACTCGAGAACGTAAGGGCCTACGATGCGGCCGGCAAGCCGGTGGCCATCGACAACGACGGCCTTGAAGCAATAATCAGACATTGACCGGAGGTGCCATCATGATGATATCCACGAAAAGCAGAATAGCCTCGGCAATAAGCATAGCCATGGCGTTCTTGCTGTGCTTCGGGGCGGTCGCTGCCCCGCAGGTGAAGGACGTGCCGAAGGACCACTGGGCGTACGAAGCGGTCATGAAGCTTGTAGACAAGGGCTACCTGGGAGTGTACGACGACGGTACCTTCAAGGGCGAGGAGGGCGTGAACAGGTACCTGCTCGCGTTCGTGGTGGCCAAGATGCTGACCGACCTCGAAAAGGGCGCCGTGACGGCCACAGAGGAGGACATGGGGATACTAAGACAGGTCGCCAACGAGCTCAGGGCAGAGATAGTGCCGCTGATGAGCACCCTGGACATAAGGGTCAAGGCGCTTGAGAGCCAGTCGGCGGACGCCGGCAAGGCGCTGACCGCCGAAAGGCAGGAGCGCAAGGCCGAAGCGGCGGAGATACTCGCCGACCTGGACTCGCAGGCGGTGCGCATCAAGGCCATAGACGAGGCGATCGCGGGGACGAAGCAGGGCATCGCATCGCTGGAGAAGTCGTTGGCCGACGAGAAGGCCGCCAAGGACAAGCTGATAATGGCGCTGATGGACGAGGTCAAGGGCGACAAGGCCGAGGCCGACGACCAAGCTGCCAGGACGGCTGCGGCCATGGAGAAGACAAATGCCGCCGTAGCGGGGCTCGACGAGGCGCGCAAGAAGAGCGAGGCCGACCTGCAGTCGCTTTCCGCGGACGTGACGGCCCTGAAGGCGGCACTTGGCGCCGACATAGACAGGGCGGTATCCGACCTTTCCGCATACCTAGAGAAGGAGAGCGGAAGCAGGAAGGCCCTCGAGGAGAAGATGGCGGCCCTGGAGGGCAAGACCGGCAAGGACCTCGAGTCCGCCGTGACATCCATAAAGGAATGGGCGGCGGCCGAGCATTCCCTGGCAGCGGAGAAGTGCCTTGCGGATCTCGCCAACTTGGAGGGGAAGCAGGACAAGGCGTTGGAAACAGCCGTTGGCGAGCTCAAGGCGAGGATGCTCGCGGAGCTGACGGTAATGGGCGCAAGGCTGGATGGTGCGGTAGAAAGCCTTAGCTCCTACATAGGCGAGGAAGAAAGGCTAAGGACCGCCGCGGATGCTAGCCTTTCGGCGAAGCTTGCGGACCTGGACAAAATGCTGGGCGCGGACATAGAGAAGTCGGCGGCGGGCCTGCTTGCGGAAATCGAAACGGAGATCGTGGTCAGGAAGGCCGAGGACGCGGCACTCAGGACTGCGATGGAAGCGGGACGCCAGGAGGCGCAAAAGGCGCTTGCCGACGAGAAGGCGCTTCGCGAGCAGGCTGACAAGAAGCTTGACGACAAGGTGGCCGCCCTTTCCAAGAGCCTGGATGAGAACAGCTTCAACACCTCGGCGCTGATACTGAAAATAGCATCGGAACAGGCGGCTCTAAACGACGAGTACACCGCGTCGATAGCGTCTCTAAGGAAGGCCATGGACACGGCCAACCTCAATATATCCGCACTCAAATCGGACCTTTCGGCGGTGACCGCAAGGGTAGGGGCGCTCGAAACCTCGCTCGAGGTAGTGAAGGCTAACCTCGAGACGGCGGTGGGCCAGCTGGTCAGCGTGAAGAACGACCTTGCGACCCTGACTCTAAAGCACAACGCGCTCGACGCCAAGGTGGCCGCAATGCAAGTGGACGTCGACGCCAAGATGAAAAAGTCCGCCCAAGAGGCCAACGACCTGATGACCGCCCAGTCCTGGGAGGCCCAGGAGCGCGAGAACGCCCTGAAACAGCAGATCAAGGACCTTGAGATGAAGCTCTCGGAGCAGGACCTGAGCATGAAGGCCGAGATGAAGAAGCTCCAGGGCTTCGGCATCGTAGGCATCGTGCTCGGCGCGATCGGGGCCATAGTGGGTATAATCGCCATGTTCCTGCCCAGCGCGCCGTAACCAGCGGCGGGGGCGCGAACGATAGGACATAAGATAGCTGCGGGCCCCCGGGAGCGACCGGGGGCCCGTCGCATAAAGGACAGAAAAAGACCGCCGGTCAGCCCGGCGGCCCTTGATGGCATCAGAGGCGGTCTACTTGCCCTTCACACCCACTACGCCCTTCGTAAGGTCCACGCTGTGGCACCAGGTGCAGTTGCCGCTGTAGTACTTTATGAATGCGTTGTCCTTGCCGGTGAAATGCGCAGAATGCACCACGCTGCCCACAGTACCCGCGGAAGCTCCCGCCTTATGGCAGGTGTAGCAGTCCTTCAGCTCGTCGAGCATGCTGTCGGCGACCTTGGGGTGGTTCCCCGCGGCGATCATTGCCTTCATACCCGCAAGTATGGTCCTGTCAGCGTCGCTCGCCTTGACGTGGCAGTCGGTGCAGCCCTTGGGCAGGTCGTCCTTGGCGTTCACACCGGGTATCGTAAGGGACGGTACGGCGGCGAAGACTATGATGGAAGCTATCACCACGGTCGCCAGTACGATGCCTACGATCAGTATCTTCTTCATCTAATTCCCTCCTTCCTCAGAAATCACGAATATTCTATCAGAGCTTTATGCATAAGACAATTCACAATATCATTTATTCAGACGTGCCTCAAAGGGCTTTGTTCACGGTGATTCAACCAGCCCCAGATGATATAATATCTAGATAGGATTCTACCTGAACAGAGGTGCGACATGACCGGTACGATCTTGAACACGGCGACTGTGCTAGCGGGCACCGGCGCAGGGCTCCTTTTAAGGAGCCGCATACCCAAGGACTTCGGAGGCGAGCTGGTGAGGGTCATGGGGCTCTTCACGCTCGTGATAGGCCTGAAGAACGCCTGGAGCTCACCCGACCTGCTCGTGACGCTTGTCTGCGTGGTGCTGGGTACCGCCGTCGGCATGGTCGTAAAGCTCGACGACAGGCTCAACGGCCTGGGAGACAAGCTCAAATCGCGCCTCGGCAGGGTGGGGGAAGGGAAGTTCACAGAAGGGCTGATGGCGGCCTCGCTGCTGTTTTGCATAGGGCCGATGACTGTGATGGGCTCCATCTCCGACGGGCTCACAGGCGATTACTCGGTGCTTGCGATGAAGGCCGTCATGGACGGGATAACGTCCATGGCGATGGCCTCTACGCTGGGCATAGGCGTGGGCTTCTCCGCACTGGTGGTCTTCGTGGTCCAAGGTACCTTGACTCTGGGGGCCGGCCTGCTGCAGGGCATAATGACGGACGCCATGCTGGCGCACATGACCGGGGCGGGCGGGCTGATCCTGGTGGGTCTGAGCTTCAACCTTTCGATGAAGGCCGGGATAAAGGCGGGCAACATGCTGCCCGCACTCATAGTGGCGGCCGTGGCGGCCGCGATAATCTGATCTGGCGGTGATTTGATGGAATTCTACAAGATGCACGGTTTGGGAAACGATTTCGTGTTCACCATGGCCGAAGCAGGTGACCTGAAGAGGCTCCAGAACATGGCGAAGCAGGTGTGCGACAGGAACTTCGGGGTGGGCGCGGACGGGCTCATCGTCCTGGTGCCCTCCGAGAAGGCTGACCTGAGGATGGTCATATTCAACTCGGACGGGTCCGAAGCGGAGATGTGCGGCAACGCCATACGCTGCGCCGCGGTGCTCTGGGCCCAGAAATACCCAAATGCCAAGGAGCCTCTTAGCATAGAAACGCTCAAAGGCATACAGCTGGCCAGGATAACAGAGCGCTCCGGCAAGGACTGGAAGGTGACCGTGGACATGGGAGAGCCCGCCCTGGCCCCTTCTGACATACCCGTGAAGGTCGAAGGCGACAAGGTGGTAGACGAAGTGTTCGAGGTGGGCGGGGAGAAGCTCATGGTCACATGCGTGAACATGGGCAATCCGCACGCGGTGGCGTTCGTCGGCAGCACGAGCAGGGACATCATGACGAGGCTTGGCCCTCTCATGGAGAACCACCCGGCATTCCCGAGGAAGACGAACGTGGAGTTCGCCCAGGTGCTGGGCGACGGCGGGATAAGGGTATTCGTCTGGGAGAGGGGAGTGGGCCCTACGCTTGCCTGCGGAAGCGGCGCGTGCGCGGTGGCTGTCGCCGCGGCGGTGTCGGGAAGGGCCGGCAGGAAAAGCAGGATAGACCTTCCTGGCGGTTCGCTGGACATCGAATGGTCCAAGGGCGACGGTCACGTCATGATGACCGGCCCGGCTTCGTTCGTATTCAAAGGCAAGCTTACGGATTCTTACACCGGAGGATGGGAGGATTAGCATGATCAGAAGGGCACAGAGGATACAGAACCTGCAGCCGTACCTTTTCGCGCAGATAGAGGCCAAGATCGAAAAGGCCAGGCGCGAAGGGCGAAACATAATCTCGCTGGGCATAGGAGACCCGGACATGCCGACGCCAGAACACGTGGTCGAAGCAGGAGTCGCCGGTATGCGCGACCCGAAGAACCACCAGTACCCATCGTCGAAGGGCATGGGATCTTTCAGGAAGGCGGTCGCGGATTACTATAAGAGGCGGTTCGACGTGGGGCTCGACCCGGATAGGCAGGTGTGCTCGCTCATAGGGTCCAAGGAGGGCATAGCGCACATATCGCTGTGCTTCACCGACCCCGGCAAGTACAACCTCATCCCGGACCCGGGATATCCGGTATACGAGGCGGGAACGGTGTTCGCAGGGGGCATACCCTACTATATGCCCCTGCTGAAGAAGAACGGCTTCCTGCCGGATTTCTCCGAGATACCGAGCGACGTGGCCAAGAACACGGCACTGATGTTCCTCAACTACCCCAACAACCCTACCGGCGCGTGCGCCGACGGCGCGCTCTTCGACGAGGCCGTAGCCTTCGCCGCCGAGAACGATATAATCCTGGTGCATGATTCGGCGTACGCCGAGATGACATACGACGGCAGCAGGCCGCCGAGCGTGCTGAACGCCAAGGGCGCGATGGACCTTGCCATAGAGTTCGGCTCGTTGTCTAAGTACTTCAACATGACCGGATGGCGCATAGGATGGGCCGTGGGCAATCCCGACGCCGTGGGTACGCTGGCCGCGCTTAAGTCCAACCTCGACTCGGGGGCCTTCCAGGCGGTGCAGGTCGCGGCGACGGCCGCGATGAACGGGCCCTGGGATTCGGTGGATTCGATGCGCGAGGTCTACAGGAAACGCCGCGACAAGGTCGTGGGTACGATGAGAGAGCTCGGATGCGAGCTCGAATATCCCAACGGGAGCATCTACGTATGGGTGCCGGTGCCCGAAGGATATACGTCCGCCGGTTTCGCAGAGCACGTCTTCGACAGGACCGGCGTCGTGATAACGCCGGGCAACGGATACGGCAGGCACGGCGAAGGCTACTTCAGGATATCCCTGACGATAGCGGACGACGACCTTGATGAGGCGCTTTCGCGGTTCAAGGCCCAGGGCATAAGGTTCTGATGGGGCAGTTCGTCTACGTCGACCCTGGCATACCAGACGACGGCACCGTGGAGCTGCTGCTGGACAGGTATACCGAAGATGTGGACAAGGCACGCTCGTTCGTGCCCTTCTATGAGTTCAAGGTGGCGCTTAGCGGCACGGGCAAGCCCGTCGGGGGCATTGTGCTCAGGGTCGGCTACAACGACCACGTGATCATGTGCGCGGGCCACATAGGCTACGGGATCGACGAGCCCTTCAGGGGGAACGGCTATGCCTCAAGGGCGGTCGTGCTCCTTGCGGACTTCGCGAGGAAGCTTAAGATGCCGCAGCTGGTGATCACGACCAGGCCAGACAACGAAGCTTCGATGAGGACGGCCGAAAAGGCCGGGTTCAGGTTCGCGGGGCAAGCTCGCGTGCCCGAGCACGACGAGATGTACGCCGAGGGCGAAAGGATCATGAACAGGTACGTACTTGACTTATGAGATTCCGGGCGGTGGATGGATGACAGAGGTTTTAAGGCTAGCTAAGCTGGTGGTGTTCGGCTGCCAGATGAACGAGAGGGATTCGGAGACGATAGCCGGGTACCTGGAAGGTGCCGGCTACGGTTTCACGGAGGATGAACTAAAGGCCGACCTGATACTCTACCTTACGTGCTGCGTAAGGGGCAACGCCGAGGACAGGGCGCTTGGCAACCTCGGCCAGGTAAAGAGGCTGAAGAAGACCAGGCCCGGCCTCAAGGTCGGAATCTGCGGCTGCATGGCGCAGGAGGGATGGGTCAGGGAAGCTTTGGACGAGAGGCTCTCATGGCTTGACCTCGCCTTCGGCACGCACAACATCCACAGGCTCCCGGAGCTCCTAGCGCGCCTGGATTCCGGCGAAAGGGTGGTTGAGGTCTGGGACAGCCCGCAGGAAGTCGTAGAGGACCTGCCCGTGCTCAGGAAGGACCCTCTCAAGGCGTTCGTGAACATCACCTACGGATGCGACAACTTCTGCACATACTGCATCGTGCCGTACGTAAGGGGCAGGGAGAGGAGCCGCGCCGTCTTTGAGATAACCGCCGAATGCGTAAAGGCGGCGGAATCCGGCGCGAAGGACATCACCCTGCTGGGGCAGAACGTCAACGCCTACGGCAAGGGCCTGGGGCCCGTCGACGGGCTCGCAAGGCCCGATTTTCCGTATTTGCTGGCCGCCCTTGACGAGGCACTGCCTGACGGCTCCAGGCTGAGGTTCACGACGTCGCACCCGAGGTTCGTCGACGACAGGATGATAGAGGCCCTGTCATCCCTCGGCAAGGTGTGCGAGCAGTACCACCTGCCCGTCCAGGCCGGCTCGGACAAGGTGCTCAGGATGATGAACAGGGGCTACACTGCGAAGGAGTACCTTAACATGCTGGACAAGGTGAAAAAGGCCGTGCCCGGCTGCGCCATAACCTCTGATGTGATGGTAGGATTCCCTGGCGAGACGGAGGAGGACTTCCAACGCACCCTGGACGTCGTGGAAGAAGCCGGCTTCGATTCGGCTTTTACGTTCGTCTACTCGCCCAGGAAGGGCACGGCTGCTGAGTCCATGCCGGACCAGGTCCTGGAAGAGGAAAAGAAGGACAGGATAGGAAGGCTCATAGAGCTGCAGAACAAGATCTCGCTTGCGGCGAACAGGAAGCTTCTGGGCAGTGTGGAGGAAGTGATGGCCGAAGGCCCGTCCGCGAAGGACCCCAGGATGTGCTCAGGCAGGACGAGGACGAACAAGATGGTGCATTGGCCCGAGGCCGACGCCAAGCCCGGGGAGCTGGTTAGGGTTAGGATAGAGAAGGCGCGCACCTTCGTGCTTCACGGCACCAGGGCCGATAGGACTTGACATGGCGAAAGGGGACGCGAAGCTTACGATGACAGGACCCGGCAAGGGCCTCACCCCGATGATGGAACAGTACAACGAGCTGAAGACGCGCCATCCGGATGCGCTCTTGATGGTGCGCCTCGGCGACTTCTACGAGCTTTTCAACGAGGACGCGATGACGGCGTCAAAGGAGCTGGGACTGTACCTGACCGGAAGGGAGATAGGCTCGGGCAACAGGATGCCCATGTGCGGCGTGCCGCACCATGCCATAGACGAGTACCTGCCGCAGCTGGTGAAGAAGGGCTATAAAGTAGCGATAGCCGAGCAGCTGGAGGACCCGAAGCTGGTCAAGGGGCTCGTCAAGCGCGACATAATCAGGGTGGTGAGCCCGGGCGTGCTCGAAGGCGAGGACGGCGGCAACAATTTCATGGCGGCGGTCCATATACATGACGGGGCGATAGGCATCGCCTACTGCGACGCTTCCACCGGAGAGTTCAGGGCCACCCAGCTTGACGGGAAGGATGCCACCATAAGGGCTATACAGGAGCTGGAAAGGCTCTCGCCGAGCGAGGTGATAAGAGCGGCCGGCAGCCCTCTTCCTCATGGACTGGAGGAGCTTCTCGCATCGGGCCCCAAGAGCGCTCCCGTCACGGAAAGGCCTGCGCACGAGTTCGATGCCAGACAGGCGGCCAAGACCTTGGCAGCCCACTTCGGCTCCGCCGGCGTAGAGGGCTTCGGGCTGGTAGGAATGCCGTCGGCGACGGCGGCCGCCGGCGCGCTCCTTACTTACCTTGGCTTCACCCAGAAATCGGACCTGGGGCACATCACCTCCCTGGGAGCCTACAGGATATCGGGTTTCATGCACATAGACCGGGCCTCGTGGAGAAACCTCGCGGTCTTCGGCAACGAGAGGGCCGAGGGTGGCAAGGGCCTGCTTGGCGTCATGGACCGCACGTCCACGAAGATGGGCGCAAGGCTCATCAGGGCGTGGCTGGAAGCGCCGCTCGTCGACGCTTTCGAGATATCCAGAAGGCAAGACGCGGTATGCGAGCTCATCAAGGACAGGGCCGAGGCCGAGAGGATGGAAGCTGCCCTGTCGGGGATCCTAGACCTTGAGAGGCTGGGCTCGAAGCTGGCGTATTCGAGCGCGATGCCCAGGGACCTCGCCGCGCTGTCGCGCTCTCTCAAAGGTGTGGGCATGCTTAAGAAGGCGATCGAAGCCGACGCAAAGGCGCCGCTTCTTCGCGAACTGGGAGATTCCATCGACCCAGCCAAGGATCTGACGGCAGAGCTCGACGCTGCTCTAGCCGACGAGCTGCCGGCCGACATGGGATCGGGAGGATTCATCAAGCATGGGTACGACGCCGAAGTGGACGAGCTGAGGTCGGCCGCCGCCGGAGGAAGAGACTGGCTGGCCGGGCTGGAGGCGAGCGAGCGCGAGCGCACCGGCATAAAGAATCTGAGGATAGGGTACAATTCGGTGTTCGGCTACTACTTCGAGGTGAGCAAGTCGAACATCGCGAATGTGCCTTCTGATTTCATAAGGAAGCAGACCTTGGCCGGATCTGAGAGGTACTACACCGAGCAGCTCAAGGAGATCGAGACCAAGGTGCTCGGCGCCGAGGAGAAGCAGGTCAAGCTGGAGCAGCAGATATTCAAGCGGCTGGTCGAAATGGCGTCTAGGATGCTGGACGGGATAATGCGCAGTGCCGCCGCAGCTGCTGCGGCCGACGTGCTGGCATCGTTCGCAAGGGCGGCCTTCGAAAGGCGATGGGTGCGCCCGGAGGTTGACAGCGGGCTCGACACGTTGTTGTACGATGCAAAGCATCCGGTCATGGAGGCCGTGATGCCGGCGGGCAGGTTCGTGGAGAACGACATCGAGCTAAAGCACGACGACGCGAGGCTTCTGATACTAACCGGTCCCAACATGGCGGGCAAGTCCACGGTACTCGCTATGATCGGCCTCATACAGCTGATAGCGCAGGCCGGCTCCTACGTCCCATGCTCTTCGGCCAAAATCGGCCTGGCCGACAGGATCTACTACAGGGCGGGCTCCTACGACGACATAGCGGTCGGCAAGAGCACCTTCATGGTTGAGCTGCTCGAAGTAGCCGAGATATTGAACACGAGCACCGAAAGCAGCCTCGTGATGGTGGACGAGCTGGGCAGGGGGACTTCGACCTACGACGGCATGGCCCTGGCCTGGGCGGTGGCCGAGCACATACACGACGTGACGCGTTCGAGGTGCCTGTTCACGACGCACTACCACGAGCTGGCCGAACTGGAGGAGAAGCTGCCGTTTGCCAGGAATTACCATGTAAGCGTCGCGGAGCGCGCCGACGAAGTCGTGTTCTTGTACAAGCTGCAAAGAGGCGGCACTGACAAGAGCTACGGGATAAACGTGGCCCGTATGGCAGGACTGCCTAAGGACGTGATAAGGCGCGCCGGACAGATCCTGAGGCAGCTCGAGAAGATATATGACAGAGGCGGACATCAGATGAAGCTGTTCGGCTGGGGCGAGCTGCCCGAAGCGGCAAACGACGGCCCCCTGCCGGAGAAGGTCGAATCGAAGGCCATGGAGCTGCTTAAAGGCGCGGATCCCGAGGCGCTCTCCCCCAGGGAGGCCCTGGATCTGGTATTCGAGATGAAGAAGGCGCTGGAGGAAGAGGAAGTATAGGGAATTTCCCTGTTGCGGGCTGGCGGGTGTAAACCCGGGATACGTCTACGGCCTTGCATATACCGTGCCGGACGCCAAGTACAAGTCCGGCAGGATTATCGGGATGGAGGTGCGCTCGTGAGCATAATAAGGCTGCCGCTAGAAGTGGCCAACAAGATAGCTGCGGGGGAAGTGGTCGAAAGGCCCGCCTCCGTGGTCAAGGAGCTGGCCGAGAACTCGGTGGACGCGGGCGCTAGGAGCATCGACATAGAGGCAATCGGAGGCGGCCTCGACCAGATAAGGGTGGTCGACGACGGGTTCGGCATGGACAGGGACGACGCCCTGCTGGCCTTCGAAAGGCACGCCACGAGCAAGATAAGGACGGCTGACGAGCTGTTCGCGGTGAACACCCTTGGCTTCAGGGGAGAGGCGCTGCCGTCGGTCGCTTCCGTCGCCAAAGTGAGGCTCATAACGAGGGCCCGAGGGCAGCAGACCGCCTGGAAGGTCGAATATGAAGGGGGCAGGCTGGCCTTAGAAGGTCCTGCGCCAGGAAGGCAGGGCACGACCGTCGAGGTGGACTCCCTCTTCTATAACACGCCCGCCAGGCTGAAGTACCTGAAGTCGAAGCAGGCCGAGGCGAACAGGATACAAAAGGCGGCCGAAAGGCTCGCCCTTAGCTGCCCTGCCGTATCGGTGAGGCTGAGCCTCGACGGCAAGCAGGTATTCTACTCGCCCGGGGACGGGGAGCCGTATAGCGCGGCGACGGCCGTGTTCGGGGACGCTGCCGGCAGGATGTCGACCGGCAGGAGCTCTTCTCCGGGGGTGGAGGCCATGGCCATGGTCGGTGCGCCCGAGGACTTCAGGATGAGAAGGCAGGACCAGTACCTTATCGTCAACGGAAGGCCCGTATCTTCGCTCGCGCTGTACAGCGCCATCGACAGAGGGCTGGAAGGCGTCAAGGCGGACGACAAGAGGCGCTATCCTCCGTGCGTCGTCTGGCTGGAGATCGACCCAGCAAGGGTCGACGTGAACGTCCACCCTGCCAAGGCGGAGGTCAGGTTCGCTGACGACGGGGCGGTCTTCGCCGCCGTCAGGGAAGCCGTAAGGCAGGCGGCACAGGGCTCCACCCAGGGGCTCGAGGTGGCAGCACAAGTCCCGGAACACGGCGTAGAGCCAAGGGTCGGTACCGCCGCGGGCAGCATCATCATGGACAGGTACGCCGGATACTTCGAGAAAGGATCTGCAAGGCGCGGTCCAGCAGACGAGGTGGCTGAGCCCGTCGCCGGCTATGGAGGCGGAAGCGAAGGGCAGGTGCATCCCGCCTACGAAGGATTTGGCGCCAGCGGCGCTCCGATGCCATCCAGCCAAGGAGCCGGGCACGCCAAGCTACCCGAGGGGTCGTATGCCGGCCCGGAGATCGGGCAGGAGGCGAAGCCCAGGGTGATAGGCCAGTTCATGGACTCGTACATAATCGCGGAGCTTAATGGCCAGCTGATCGTAATAGACCAGCATGTGGCGCATGAAAGGATACTAGTGGACGGGTTCCTGGGAAGGCTCGAGGCCAGAAGCTTAACCAGCCAGCCTCTTCTTATGCCCGAAACCATCGAGCTGATGCCGGCCGAAGCGGCGCTGGTCAGGGAGGAGATGGAAGGCCTTAAAGGGCTTGGGTTCGAAGTAGAGCCGTTCGGGGCTCGCAGCGTGCTGGTGAGGGCGGTTCCCGTCGTAGGCGGGGATGAGCCTTCGCCCGAGGACCTTCTGCTGAGCGCCTTGAGGGACATATCGGACGGGATCAGGTCCGGACTCGACGTAGGCGGAAGGCTCAAGAAGGCCGCCGTCGAGATGGCATGCAAGGGCGCGGTGAAAGCCGGCACGAAGCTGGAGCCGGAGCAGATGGAAGACCTCGCGGAGGGCCTTTTCGAAACGTCCAATCCCATAAGGTGCCCCCATGGTAGGCCTACGCTGCTTAAGGTGGACCTTTCCGGCATCGAGAGGGGAGTCGGCCGTAGATGATGGAAGGGGACGGGCCGGCTCAGGCGGGCTTACCCGGAGGATTCGTGACGGTCTCCGTCGATACCGACAGGAAGGCGGACATCGCGGCCGAAACGGCCGCTTTTGCTGAAGCGGCAAGGATAGGGTGGGAGTTCGTCCGAAGACGAAATCTCAAAGGGCGGATCGCGGAGATGGCCGAGGCCGATGTCCTGGTGTTCGAAAAGGGGGCCGTAAGGCTCATGAGGTATTCCTTCGCCGACGAGGTATGTTCTTTGAGATTCCATCCCAGCACCGCCCATCTTAGGATAATGCAGGCGAAGAAGGGGGCGGAGGACGTCATGGCAAAGGCCATGCGGCTAAGGCAGGGTGACAAGGTGCTGGACTGCACCATGGGGCTCGGATCCGACGCCATAGTCGCCGCCTGGACCGCAGGAGTGGCAGGGCGCGTGACGGCGCTGGAGGCGTCGAGGCCGATATATCTAGCCGTGGATTACGGGATGAGAGCATACAGGGCGGACCTGGACGTAGCGTCGGCCATAGCGAGGATCGATAGGATAAACGCGAGGTATTCCGAATACCTGCGAGGATGTGAAGACGAAAGCTTCGACGTCGTCTACTTCGACCCGATGTTCGAAAGGCCGGTGTCGGGGACACCGGTGGATTCGTTAAGGACGTGGGCGGTCGCGGGGATGCCCGCAAGGGAGGACCTGGAGAATGCACTGAGGGTGGCCGGAAGAAGGGTGGTCGTCAAGGTGAGGAAGGGCGGTGCCAGGAAGGACCTGGAGAGCTTGCCCGGGTTCTGTGTTTTCCATTCGAGCGGGGCGGGAAGCGTCGAGTACGTAGGTTATGAGAAGGCGGGTTCAAGGGTTTGATTTATGATACCGCGATCGCGATAGTGGGGCCCACGGCGGCAGGCAAGTCAGATGTCGCCATGTGCGTGGCGCAAAGGATGGGCGGCGAGATAATCTCTGCGGATTCGATGCAGGTTTACGTGGGCATGGACATAGGGACGGCAAAACCCGCAAGAACCGACAGGGCCGCCGTCAGGCATCATCTGCTGGACGTGTGCCTGCCTGACGACCCGATGTCGGTGGCGAGGTACTGCGAGCTGGCAAAGGCCGCATACGAGGACATACGCAAAAGGGGCAAGGTGGCGATAATCGCCGGGGGGACCGGCCTTTACATCGACGCGGCGACCAGGGGCTTCCTGTTCCCGGAGGCCGAGGCGGACGAAGGGCTCAGGAAGAACCTTTACGCAAGGGCCGAGGCGGAAGGTGCCGCAGCCTTGCATAAGGAGCTCGAGGAGGTCGACGTAGAGGCAGCCTTGAGGATACATCCTAACGACGCCAGGAGGATAGTGAGGGCGCTGGAAGTGTACGTCAGGTCGGGCAGGCCGATAAGCGAGCTGCAGCGTCAGGACAGCCAAAATTCCGGGATCCCGGCGAGGTTCTACGGCCTCAGAACCGAGAGGGCCGCGCTCGTTCGCAGGATAGAGGCCAGGGTCGACAGGATGATGGATGACGGCCTCCTGGACGAGGTAGGACGTCTGGTTGAGCAGGGATACGGCAACAGCAAGGTGGCCATGCAGGCGATAGGCTACAAGGAGCTCCTGGCTTACATCGAAGGGAAGTCGAGCCTCGAGGAGGCGGTCGACAGGATAAAGGCGGAGACGAGGAAGTATGCGAAACGGCAGATGACCTGGTTCAAGAGGTATGAGGACATAACCTGGTACGATTCGATGGAACAAGACGCGGATACGATCGCGGGTCTCATAGAGGCGGACTTCACAGGACACGAGGACGAAAGGGGCAGCTGAAGACCATAATGGGGAAATTCGACGCCGTGGGCGGGTTTAGCGCTGAAGTCATGGGAATGGCGGAGGAAGCACTTGCTTCGTGCCACTGCCAGCAGGAAGGGTACGAGTCGATAAGGCGGGTCAACATGCGCCGCGTGCTGATGGCTTTCAGAAAGGCCGGGCTGTCCGATTACCAGTTCGGCGGGACTACGGGTTACGGCTACAACGACTCCGGCCGGGAGGCGATCGAGGAAGCCTTCGCCATGATCGCGGGCGCGGAATCCTCATTGGTAAGGCACCAGATAGTATCCGGCACGCATGCCATCGCCCTTGCCCTTTTCGGGGTCCTAAGGCCGGGAGGCAGGCTGCTGGCGGCCTTCGGGAGGCCGTACGACACGCTTGACGGGATAATACACGGAAAAGACGGATATGGCTCCCTTGGCGAATTTGGCGTGTCCTACTCGGAAGTGGCACCGGGCGCGGCCGGCGGGCCGGACCTTGCAGGGATAGCCGAGGCTTCAAGATCGTCCGACGCTGTCCTGATACAAAGGTCGAGGGGCTATTCGACCAGGAAACCTCTTTCTGTCGATGAGATAGGAAGTATCTGCCGTACGGTGAAAGAGGCTAATCCGGACGCTGTGACCATCGTCGACAACTGCTACGGGGAATTCACTGACATCTTGGAGCCGTGCTCCGCGGGGGCCGACCTTATCGCAGGATCGCTGATAAAGAATCCCGGAGGAGGAGTGGCTCCCGCAGGTGGCTATGTGGCGGGAAGGGCCGAGCTGGTAGAAAGGGCCGCATCACGGCTCACTGCACCGGGGCTCGGCTCACATTGCGGACCGACGCTGGGCATGAACAGGCTGATAGCGCAGGGCCTTTACTTCGCGCCGATGATAACCTGCGAGGCGATGTGCTCGTCGGCCTTCGCATCGTGCTTCCTTCACCAGCTCGGACACAAGGTAGACCCGGGTCCTCTCGAGGACAGGGGGGATTCCGTGGTGCGCATAGAATTCAATGATAAGGAAGAGCTGCTCAGTTTCATGAAAGCGGTCCAATCGGGATCTCCTGTTGACGCGAAGGCCGTACCAGTACCGGGCTACATGCCTGGATACGAGGATGACGTAGTCATGGCGGCAGGCGCTTTCATACAAGGATCGTCCATAGAACTTTCCGCCGACGCACCGATGAGGCCGCCCTACACGGCCTACATGCAAGGCGGGTTGAGCAGGCACCAGATGGAGATGACCCTGATGGAATACGCCGAGGGCGCACTATCGAGGAGGAAGAGGCTATGAGGATTTTAAAACCTAGGAACCTTCTTTCCGCGCTGGCGACGCTTTTCGTCCTTCTTTCGGTCACGGCGGCCGGCTCGCAAGCTTCCGGTGCGTCCGGGCAGCCCGCCATATCGCTTCCACCGACCCAAGGTGTGCAGAACGCCGTGGAATCCGTCATATCGGACCTTAAGATACTCGGTTCCAGCAGCGGGCTGGCCATGGTGACCTATCAGGCCAACGCGAACCTGAGCCCCGGGGTATCTGCCGTTTACGGCCTCGAGGAGGATGCCGGTACGTGTGAAGGGAGCCTTCTTGTAAGATGCGTGGACGGTTCCGGGACTGTGGAGTCCGTGTTCATTAATGAGGACGTTACGGGAGCAAGGAAGCTGGGGTGGCAGGTGCTCTCAAATGACGGAGGGCCGGCGCTCTTCGAGGTTACCTACGTGACCACCAGCATAAGGTGGGCGGTGACAGGATATTTGATCACGGCGCAGGATATGAAGGCCGAGCTTGGCCTGTTCCTTACGATAAAGAACGACTCAAGCGTGTTCTATAAAGGCGCGGAGTTCGTGCTCTACGGGACGGAGGGCGCCATCAGCTCAAACCAGGCGTCCAAGATAGTCGGCTCACAGCTATGGAGCCTTATAAAACCTGTAGGACAAGCGCTTGACATCGACGCAAGAAGCGAACTGCGCCTCCCGCTAATATCAGTCAAGGGACTCTCATACAGGACTTATGTCGGAGCCTCATTAGGGTCGAACCTGAAAGGCTTTTCAGGGAAACAGGCCACGAAGGAGACGATCAGGCCAGACATCTTCCTTGAAACGGCAGCAGATAAATCGATGTCGGCCCTGCCCAGCAGGGCGATATCGTTCACGGTGTATGTCAACGACGGAACGAACGGCAAAGTACCGGCAAATACTCTGTTGCCTGCGAACGTACAGGTGGTGGACGATAAGCTGGTGCTGAAGCTCGACTCTGCGTCGGAAATAGTAGCAGAAATAGAAAGGCTGGATAGTAAGGTAGTGGGGACCAGCTCCTATGAGGAATCCTTCAGGATCAGGGTGAGATCTACGTCGCAGTTCACTACCGAGGCGCAGTTCGTGGAGAGCTTCCCGGGAGAATGGGAGCTTATCAGCTATATCGGCGGAGAATGGCAGAAAAGCGGCACCGGTGCGACCATAAAGTTGACGGTACCCGCTAAAGGTACGGTGGACACCATGTATAAAGTAAGGTACACATACTCCAAATGATCGTAGACTATGAGGAGCTCATTTCTGGTGTCGACCTCATAGGCGATGAGAGGGAGAATTGCGGCGGAAGGCACATACTCGTCGAGAACGTGCTTCCATCGCTCGACGAGCTTAGCTACGAGGACTATTTCGGCATACGTTTCCTTGACATAGAGACGACGGGCTTGTCAGGCATTACGGGGCCGCTCTTCCTTATAGGTCTGCTTGAAGTAGGGGAGGAAGGCATCCTATGTTCTCAGCTCATTGCCAGAGAACCGGCCGAGGAATCTTCCATATTGCTTGAGCTTCTTTCATATGTAAAGGAACGTTCCTGCGTGATGACCTTCAACGGGGACAACTTCGACATTCCTTACATTGAGAAGAGGATGAGCTACTGTAATCTCACCCTTCCCGAAATCGTATCCGTGGATCTTCTAAAACCTGCCAGGAAAAGATATAAGGACAGGCTCGCAAGTTGCTCCCTTCAGTCTTTGGAACGGAACATCCTTAAGGTCCCTGATTGGAATAGGGAGGGGGATATCCCGGGAAGCGTAATTCCAAGAGTCTATTGGGAATACGTTAATTGTCGGAATTATGGACTCCTCATGCCGATAATCAAACACAACATCATGGATCTCCTGTCTACGGCACGTCTCTGGTCGATGTTCATGAAGCCATAAACAAGATATAATCTGACGGGTTGACATAATAGTCAACCCGTTTATTCTATATATGGCGTTATACAAAGATGTATGGCTATGTATAATCGAGTTGGTTGACATAATTACCATCATGAGGCTTACGGCTTTGGCTTGTAACTAGTTGTTGAAACCTCTCTATGATGCTGTTATTATATTTATTGTCAGCTACGGGGCGTGGCGCAGTTTGGCTAGCGCGCTTGCTTGGGGTGCAAGAGGTCGGGAGTTCAAGTCTCCCCGCTCCGACCAATTGGGTTCCGGTTTACGGGGCCCATTTTCTTTTTATATACTGAAGTTAACTTCTTGCTGAGGTGAAGATCATGTTCGATAGTATCAGCAGGGCGCTAGCCGACGAGAATTACCTTAGGAACTCAAAAGAAAGAATCAATGCGATAAAGCAAGGTCTAAACCGCAAGACGATAGGACTGGCGCTGGGATCCGGCGCAGCGAGAGGGCTTGCGCACATTGGCGTGATGAAGGTATTGGAAGATAATTCTATACCCATAGACGCCATAGTAGGATGCAGCGCAGGAGCCCTGGTAGGAGGTGCCTACGCATGCGGGATGAGCGTGCGGGAGCTTACCGAGCTCGCCGTATCCATTAGGCAGACCGACATCATCAGATACATGGATCTGGGCATCACGACCAGGTCGGGCCTCATAAGGGGCGGCAGGATAAGGAAGCTGCTCATGGAGTTGACCCATAACGCAAGCTTTGCAGCTACTAGGGTACCTTTCGTAGCGATAGCCACGAACATTAAGACGGGAGAGGAGAAAGCTTTTGACAATGGACCGGTATGGAGTGCCATAAGGGCTTCTATATCGATGCCGGGCATATTCGTACCTCATAAGATAGAGAACGAGTACTTCGTGGACGGGGCCGTCTCGAACCCCGTACCAAGCGACTATCTGACGGCGTTGGGCCTGGACGTGGTTATTGGCGTGGATGTCGTTCCGGACGTGTCAAAATCCGGGATAAAAGGCGAACCTAATATGATAGCCGTGCTCCTCAACAGCTTCGATATTTTCCAAGAGCGTCTTGTGAAGATGGTAATACACCATTCTGACATTAGGATAAGGCCGGCGATAGAAGGTGTTCTGGCACACGAATTCTATAGGGCCGAAGAGATAATCGATATGGGAGTAAAGGCTACCATGGAGGCATTGGACGAAATAAACGAGCATATAAGCCTTTAATACCCTCACATATCTATCGATATCGCATCCATTGAAGGTTCCAGAATGGGCGGCAGATCAATACTGCCGCCCATTTTGTTTAAGATGATATTCCCGAATGGCTGTTTATCATATTCACAGAAATGTGACATAGCGTACAAAAAACTGTAACAATGCTTGAGTAATATAATGCCAGCAAGAGAATCCATGTATCACAAGACTATGAAGGGGATGCAGGCAAATGAAGCCGAAAAGAGGGTTGTTCTCAGCGATATTGATAATAGGCATGTTCTTGTTCATCGTAGGGTGCGCTTATGCAGAGGACGGGCAGACCACATTGTACGGCAAGGTAACAAAGATAAATGGAACGGAGATAACGGTAGCGTTAGGTACGCTAAAGCAGCAGGCAGGTGGGCAGCCGCAGCAAGCGCCTCCAACTAGCGAAGGTGCGCCTCCAATGCCCGGCGGAGGACAAGCAAGCCCCCCGGAGATACTCACGTTGTCAGGAGAGACTAAAACGTTTACGGTCACTAATTCCTGCAAGATAACCATGCAAGGGATGCAAGGACCCGGATCGGCTGCAAGTGCAGCAAAATTATCCGATATTAAGGTAGGTGCCTACCTTCAGATGACATTTGATTCAGGAGCCAAGAACCCTTCCCTCATACACATCATGCTCGGGTCACAACCTGGTGGTACTCCACCTGCAGCCCCAAGTGGGCAGACTAGTGTTCCTGGCGGTCAGGCTGCTTCCGATACGACAATCGTAACAGGGACTGCAGTCTATGCATTATCGAGCGGGACTGCCAAGAAATCGGAAGGCACCTTGAAGGCCACGACCGACGACCAATCAGCCGTTATTGTGTCGAATGGCGGCTCACTCGCGATCACAAGCATGCAGATAACGACTTCTGGCAACACGTCATCGATGGATAACAGCAGCTTCTATGGATTGAACGCAGCCCTACTTGTGAAGGCGGGGAGTAAGCTGACTATTAAGGATACGGACGTAACGACCACCGGCACCGGAGCTAACGGCATATTTGCATGTGGTAGCGGATCCTATATCGAACTGAATGGAGTCACCATCGATTGTGCTGCTTCAGGAGCCCATGGGGTTGACGCGACGATCGGGGGCAAGATTGTCATGGAGAACGTCGATATCACTACTTCAGGAAACGGGGCAGCTGCTGCCATAGCGACGGACAGGGGAGGAGGGACGATAATCGCCAAAGGCGGGACAGTCCTGACTAAAGGTACGAAATCACCAGCCATATACTCAACTGGTGCTATAGAAGTAAGCAATGCCACACTGCGATCAATTACCTCGGAAGTAGCCGTTATTGAAGGGAAGAACTCGATAACATTATCTGATTGCAATGCGAAGTCAGAGAAGAACTATGGGGTGTTCATCTATCAGAGCATGTCAGGCGACGCGACAGTAGGCAGCGGTACATTTACTATGAGCGGAGGGTCGCTTACGGTCACGGAGGGTCCAGTATTCTACTCAACCAATACAGCATGCATAATCAACCTCAAGAGTGTCAAAATTAGTGGCTCATCAGGGATATTGCTCAAAGCCGGGGCGGACCAATGGGGTAATTCGGGGTCTAATGGAGCAGATATCACTCTTAATGCGGATTCACAGAAGCTTAGTGGCGATGTTGTTCTAGATGGCATCAGCACTGCATCTTTAGTGTTGAAGAACGAATCCATATTAGAAGGAGCGATTAATAAGGAGAAGACAGCTAAATTCGTCTCACTGAGCCTGGACGGTAAGAGTACCTGGAAAGTCACGGCAGATTCGTATGTTACAGTGATGAAGGATGGCGACAACAGCTTGGCAAACATCATCAGCAACGGACATAACGTATATTATGATTCGAAGAACAAGGACAATTCCTGGCTCAGTGGCAAGACGATAACCCTGGTAGGAGGCGGCAAACTGATGCCAGCGAAATAGACGAGTCCAGATAACAACAAAGTATGCTCATATGCGGATAAATGGATAAGATGATTCTAATACAATGTTTAATGTTGGTCGTAGGGAAGCATGGAGGATGAGAGATAGAGGTAAATATTACCGGGGCATCTTATCCATTGACAAAGAAAAGGTCAAGGAATGGCGTCTCTAGCTCGATATGTATATGAGTTCACTAAAGGAAGAAAAAGATGCAACGATACACAATCCTTGGCGTTATTATAACAGAGGTATCATGACTGCGTTATACTGCAGAGTAACATAGATGGCCTTGAATTCAGAATGGGAGGAGGCTTAATCATGATAATTGGTGGTTGAAAAATTATACATCAGAACGATGGTAGATGCCTAGAATAGATATATCTACGTTGAATGGGCGAAATGCTGGCGGTTATGATACTTCTTTGTAAACGGGTTTTGGGATCGCAGGAGTGTTGATCTATAAAGGAAAGGTATTTGTGCGTTAAGAAAATGCATCTAGTATGCTAGTGAAGGCAGGAGAGATCTCCTGCCTTCACTATTCTGGAACCTAGCATTATCTATGGATTTCTACTTGGATGTCAGCCTATGTGCTCTATGATAGTTGTAGTAATCATCTCAACTTCTTCATCAGTTAGGTAAGGGTGCATCGGTAAAGAGAGTGCACATTTGGATGCATGAACTGAGTTGGCGAGGGATACTAGGGGAGTTGCCAAACCTTCGCATGCCTTCTGCAAGTGCATAGGGCGAGGATAATAAACTGCTGATGGAACTCCCAACGTACTCAGGTAATCCTTAAGGCTATCTCTTTGTGCTTCATTTTCCAAAAGTATCGTATACTGGGCCCAACTTGAGTAAAAATCCTCTGGAATTCTGGGAATCGATACCACGTTCTTCAGTAGGCTAGAGTAGTATTCAGCAATCCTGGTAACACAGTCAAGCTCGTATTCTTTGAAAGCTCTTAGCTTCTTCAACAGTATTGCCGCCTGTAATGTATCTAGCCTGGAGTTCAAGCCGATGTTTATATTGTCATACTGATCAGCTACCGACCTTCCAAGAAATCTCATGGATTTTAGACGGTCGGCAATCTCCCTAGAACCAGTGAACAAAGCCCCGCCATCCCCGTAACAACCCAGAGGTTTGCTTGGGAAAAAGGAAGTTGTCGAAATATCTCCGAAGCTGCATGTTCTACGTCCATTGATTGATGCCCCAAAGCTCTGGGCGGCATCTTCAAGTACGAGGAGGGAGTATTTTCGAGCAATCTCAAGAATTCTGCCATAGTCCGCTGGGAGGCCGAAGAGATCGACAGGTATGATTACCCGCGGCCTAATGCGACCTTCACGAGTAACGTTCAAAACGGCTTCTTCTAAAGAGTTGGGATCCATGTTGAAGGTTTTCAAATCAATATCGACAAATACCGGTTCTGCTCCTCTAGTCAGTATGCAGGTCACTGATGCAAAGCAGGTAAAATCCGGAACGAACACTGCATCACCAGGGCCAATATTCCAATACATGAGAGCTAGAATCAATGCATCAGTACCATTACCACAGCACACGCAATGTTTACTTCCTGAGAATTCGCTTAACTCATCCTCAAGCTGGCTAACTTGCGTACCAAGGATGTAATTACCGTCTTTTACGACATCTAATATGGCTTGATTGATTTCCTCCTTGAGCATTTGATATTGCTTTTTCAGGTCTCTGAATTCCACTTACAATTGCCTCCTATAATCGCGTTAACATCAGCTATTCTATAGTGAGCTAGTTCAGAATTACTAAGCAAGCCGGGGAAGCCCACCGATACATTATACGTGTTTAAGACATTAAGAATTTGTGCCTTATTTTAATCCTATGCATTAGTTGACATAGGGAATAGGGGAGAAGGCATGGCATATTTCATTGGAGTAAAAAGTACCAATGATTAATACGCGTATTTAGAGGTGTTAACATCGAAGGTCGATATTGTAAAATGAGCTTAATGGTGCGAGAGGCGGGACTTGAACCCGCACGAGTCGCCTCGCCAGATCCTAAGTCTGGTGCGTCTGCCGTTCCGCCACTCTCGCAAAAAATGGTCGAGGTGCCGGGACTTGAACCCGGGGCCTCTTGGTCCCGAACCAAGCGCGCTACCAAACTGCGCTACACCTCGACTGCTGTTTAGACAAATAATATGATATAACAGAAGCTATGTAAGTGCAATTACTTTCTGGGAGTGACCCCATTGAACACTGATGAGCAGCTAAACTTATTTGCTGGAAAGTCGCAGAATAAAGACGAGGAACCCATTATCAACATGGGCATCTATGACAAGAACGTACTTATGGCTACCGTGATTAACGAAGTCGCCAAGTGCCAATCATGCAAACTAGGATCTACAAGGATAAATACAGTTCCTGGTGAGGGTAGCCTAGATGCCAGGATTATGTTCATAGGAGAAGGGCCCGGCGCCGATGAAGACGTAAAAGGCAGGCCCTTCGTAGGAGCTGCTGGAAGGCTCTTGGATGCGATAATCAATGCGATGGGCCTAAAAAGAGAGGAAGTATTCATAGGTAATGTAGTCAAGTGTCGACCACCTAGCAATAGAGTTCCCGAAAAGGATGAAATAGATACTTGTATTGTATATTTAAAAAGACAAATTGAAATAATAAAACCGAAAGTGATCGTTCTATTAGGATCTACCGCTTATAAGGCGATGATACCAGGAACGAAGGAAGGTATAACTAAGGCGAGGGGCAGCTTCATTGAAGCCGACAACATAGAGTACATGCCTACGTTCCATCCTGCGGCCCTGCTCAGGGACCCATCCAGGAAGATTGACGTATGGCATGACATGAAGAAAGTAATGTCTTTACTTAGAGAGGAAATGTGATAGATTATCGTATAATAGATATAGGGTCATCAGAATAATAGGAAAGGTGTGAGTAACATGCACCTCATATCAAGCGAGGATATACTGCGGGGGCTCGAGAGCTTCAGGGCCATCGCGAAACAGGATCTCCTCGCTGCGCAGCTCACCGAGAACCCCGATTTCTGGGAGAAGCAAGCTTCAACGAGAAGGAACACCTATGACAAACTAATTGGCGTCATAAACAACGAGGGTGTTGAAAGTGCGATATTCATGGCAAAACAATGGTATCAGCAGCTTCCCAACTTCTACGACAAGCTTGAAAACAGTAACCCGGAGGATAGGGGTACGAAACAGGCTTTGGAGATTTTCTTCAGAGCATGTGGGGTAGAGAAGAAAGATATCAAGGATACATCATCTATAAGGGCCTAGAGGTGCACGTATCCAAATGAATATGAATAGCCCCGCTAAAAAGCGGGGCATTATATTTTCCTGAGCAACCCGATAACTTTTCCTATTACCTTGGTATCCGGTGAGATTATCACTTGATATGCCGGATTCTCCGGATGAAGCTCTATAGCTTGTTTCGTTTTATAGATACGCTTAACCGTCGCCTCATCATTTATCATCGCGACTACGATCTCACCGTTTTGAGCGTCGGATTGACTCCTTACGATAAGCATGTCACTTTCATTGATTCCTGCACCTATCATACTATCGCCCTTAACCTTAAGCATAAATACCTGGTCGTCGCCTACCCAATCCTTGGGTAGGGGGATATAGTCGGTGATGTTCTCTGTGGCCAGTATTGGCATGCCTGCGGTAACAGCTCCTACCAAAGGCACTCCCTTTGCTATTCTCCTAACGTTGATTGAGTCTACCGTATCCTGGATTACGTCGATTGCCCTTGGTTTTGTGAGATCACGCCTTATGAAACCCTTCTTTTCTAGTGAGTTCAGATAACCATGCACTGTAGATGTTGATTTTAGTCCTACCGCAGCGCATATTTCTCTCACGGAAGGGGGAAAACCCTTCTCCGCAGCTTCCTTTGATATGAAGCTTAGTATCTGCGCCTCTCTATCATTAAGATTAGGCATGATTACACCTCGATTCTTGATTAACACTAATATATCAGACAGCAATCAAGTATACAAACATTTGTTCGATTGTTGTTGACACAAGCCCTACAGGCCCCTATACTCAAAGTAGAACATATGTTCGGTAAGGGGTGGGTGGGATTAATGATAGGTATTATGTACAGGACAAAGAGATTGAGGGGAAAATCCCCCCTTAAACTAATCCTGACCGTTACTGGCATATCCGTTTTCATATTGACCTTCGGCATTATATTCAGTTCCTGCGTGATGGGTAGAAACGATGCAACTGAACTTGAAGAGGTCCTTGTCCGCGTAGGTGATACGGTCTGGGAATGCGTAAGAAAAGTCTATGGTTACGAAACCGATATAAGATCAGCAGTAGCAAGGACAATAGAGTTGAACGACATTGAGGATGGTATCGTATATCCAGGCAGAGTCATAGTTATCCCTAAGCCTGCAGTATAATTAGCCAAAAATAGAGTGCCGTAGTTCGTGACCGCGGCACTCTATTTTTACTATTCGACGCATACATGAGGATTCAGCACTTCATCATAACTTTTCCACGTACTTCTCCTACTAACAACTTCTGATATGTGGGGGAGCATTATGACTGAAATCTATGATGTCGCATAATACACATTATGTAAACTTATATTATTATCTTAGGGCCGAACCGGCCCTAATGGCTATGGCTTCATGTAGGGCTACAGGAAGTACTACTGCAACCACTACAATCGCTTGAACCTAATGAGGATCTAAAGTTAGAACCACATGAGAAGCCGAACTTCGACAAGAGCTTTCTTGTTCTCTCGGAGTTGCATTTTGGACAGTTAACCTGTTCATCTCTCTTTGCCAGGGTTTCGAAGGTATATCCACAGTTTTCACATTTGAAATCAAATATGGGCATTAATCATCACCTCAAATAAAGCTATTTCAATAATTCGAAGAAATACTCAATGTAACCGTCAGTAATCGCTAGCTTATGCGGACTAATTGAAAAAAGGCCAGCACCAGACACTTTAGTATCGAGAAATGCAACCGGTAAGGTATCTATCTTGCAAGAAAAGATATCGCCGTCCATAACGAGACCGTCCTTGACCACCTTATAAGAACAGAGCCTGAGGAAGTCCCTACCAGTCAGGCCGGTTTCTTCATATAGTTCCCTTACGGCACATTGTAAAGGAGATTCCCCGGCATTTCTCTTTCCTCCGGGGAACTCCCAACCATCGCGAGCATTATTGAATACCATGAGCAACCTATCTTGCATTACAGGTATTACTAGCGATGAGCCGCCTTCATAATGCCTTTGACTTCCGAAATCAAGCTCGGTGCTAGTCCGCGAATCACCTAGCATGACCTTCTTGACTTCATCTGGGGTCATAAAAGGACAGATACCAATTCACCGTTCTTCAAGCCACAGGCATTCGCCTCATCGGTATCCAGATGCATTTCAAGCACAAATGTCGGATGTACCCTTATAAGGACTTCGTCAAATACCAGCCCGCGGCTTCCCTTTACGCCCACCTTTACGATCTGCCTGTCCTTTAATCCATACTTGGCGGCATCTTCTTCGTTCATGTGAACGTGCCTTTTAGCCACTATGCACCCTTCAGTAAGGCTCAGCTCGCCCTTGGGCCCTACTATCTTGATGGGGGTGCTCTCCTTTAGGTCCCCGCTGTCGCGTACTGGTGCCTCTAGACCTAAAGTCCTTGCATCTGTATTAGATACTTCAACCTGCGTTTGTTTCCTTGTAGGTCCGAGTATCCTGACATTATTGAGGCTGCCCTTGGGTCCTATCAGGTTTACGACTTCTTCGCAAGCGAACTGACCCTTCTGAGAGAGGTCCTTCTTTACTGTAAGGCTAGCGCCTTCCCCAAATAGTTTATGAAGGTCGGCCTCGCTTAAATGAAGATGTCTGTTCGAAATCCCTACGGGTACTTTTAACTCCGACATAAGTCTACCTCCTCACGGTATTCTACTTTTAAATCATTTGACAATAACGCCTTGTGCACGTAAAATACTTATTGCATATGAATACGCCATCGCAGGGGAGTAGCTCAATTGGCAGAGCATCGGTCTCCAAAACCGAGGGTTGCGGGTTCAAGTCCTGTCTCCCCTGCCAGTATTTTATACCTAGAAGTTTACATAATAAATATTATAGCAACCTATGGCCACCACTACTGTTCCTAAGCTTCGCAAGCAACGAGTAATCCGTTACATCAAACTTGATTGGTGTAATGGATATTAGGCCTTTCTTGATGGCCACAGTATCGAAATCCTCTTCAATGTCCAGGTCCATGGGGTTACCTGACATCCATATGTACTCCCTACCTCGCGGATCGTGCCTGACGTCGAATATATCGACGTACTTCATGGTCCCTGCCCGTGTAAACATATAGGGAGTGTTGGCCACTTGTCTCGTTATGTCGGCCGGTACGTTTATGTTAAGCATGGTCCCCTGCGGCAGTTCGTTCGCAAATATGTCAGATATATGCGCTGAGACGAATTTGGATGCGGTCTGGTAGTTTGGATTCATCTTATCGGTACAAGAGACGGCAAGCGATGGAATGCCCGCGAAACACCCTTCGGCGGCCGCTGCGACGGTGCCGGAATATAGGATATCAGTGCCCAAATTCGGGCCTCTGTTTACTCCGGAGATCACATAATCCGGTGGATCCGATTTCATCAGAAGCTCTAGGGCTATCTTTACGCAATCTGCGGGTGTGCCATCGGCTGACCATACCCTAAACGCATCGAAGTTGGGATTACCTACCTCGATAAGTCTAAGTGGGCTATACATCGTAAGCGCATGGCTTGCTGCGCTTCTTTCCCTGTCGGGTGCGCAAACGTACACCTGGAAACCAGCCTCGGTAAGGCAACTGCACAAAGACGCGAGTCCTTCGGCGTGTATGCCATCGTCATTTGAAACTAGGATCTTCATATATCTCCTATTCCCGGATCTCATAGTTCCGGACGCCCTGTATCTTGGACAGCTCATGTATTACGTCACAGACTCGGGTATCCTTTATGACTTTCCTCAGTTCCAGGTCAATCATCACTATGCCCGTATCGAGATCGCTGTTGATTTCGCTCTTAAGTATATTTATCGAATACCTTCCCAACAAGGCGGCCACGTCACCTAGGAGACCCGGCCTGTCAGTGGCGGTTATCTTAAGCATCGAAGACGCTCTCACAGAAAGCATGCGCTCAACTTTGCTGAACTGGCTGAGAACTATGACAACCAGTAATGTTCCCAGTGCAGCGTACTGTACGAGGCCTGCACCTACTGAAATGCCTATCATGCAGGTCGCCCATAGGCTGGCGGCCGTCGTAAGGCCTTTTATGCTCAAGCCGTCTCTTAATATGGTACCTGCACCCAAAAAACCGATACCGGCAACCATTTGACCTACTATACGACCTGGGTCTCTTAATCCACCCTCCCAGGCACCGAAGCCCCTCATGGAGACAATGGTAAGAAGAGATGCTCCTACACAAACAAGCGCGTGCGTCCTAAGGCCTGCTGATTTGCCGTGTACCTCCCTCTCATATCCCACCAAGGATCCGAACAAGACCGACAACACCAGAAGGCATAGGTCTATTGCGAACTCCTTCCACGCGACCATAAGGAACATAAGATCCCTCCTGCATCATTTTTGCTTTAATGATCTATCGGGCTTCAGCTTATATGATATCTTGTTCTCCTTCCCTGCCATAAGCCTCTTGACGTTGTCCTTATGCCTATAAATGGCCATGCAGCATATCACTATAGTCAATATCACGATCTCCCATGGCGCCTTAAGGATCAGGGAGAGAGGGATTAACAGAAATGCGGAAGTCATCGAAGCCAAAGACTTAATCCGCGTTGATAAGACGATTATAGCAAATATGGGCACTATTAGAAGAAATCGCGGTTCAAGTACAACCAGGGCCCCGAAACTAGTTGCTATACCCTTTCCTCCCTTGAACATCGTATATATCGGCCAGTTATGACCGATGACGGCTGCCAAGGAAACACCACACTGCCAAGCGAGGCTCAAACCCATCGACCTAGCTATCAGAACAGGCACTATCCCCTTGGAAATGTCTAGAACGGCGTTGATGAAGCCATAGCCAATACCAAGCGCACGGGTTACGTTTGACGTCCCGGTATTACCGGAACCAACTTTCCTGATATCTATCCCCAACACCAGCTTGGTCATCACTATTCCGAAAGGCAGGGCCCCTATGAGGTACCCTATTGCCAATGCCAGAATCCCCATGTGGGCTCAACTCCTCTTCCTTAGGTGGATGATCATCGGCGTTCCCGAAAAATCATATGCGCCGCGAATAAGGTTCTCTAGGTACCTGACATAGGAGAAATGGACCAGGTCCGGTGAATTAGTAAACAGCACAAACGTAGGAGGCTGTACTCTGACCTGCGAAATGTAGAGAAGCTTGGGCTGCCTGCCTTTTTCACCTGGCGGCGGGAACCGAAGGACTGCCTCCTCAAGCAACTTGTTGAGCTCGGCTGTCGCTATGCGCCTTCTATTGGCTTCAAACGCATCTATGATTGCCTTAAGCAGCCTATCAAGATGCCTTCCTTGCTTAGCTGAGACAAAGACAACCTTAACGTAGTCCATATAGGAAAGTTTCTCTTTAATCTCCTTTATCTTCTCTTCATGGTAACCTTCTTCTCTATCCATGACATCCCATTTATTTACAGCGATGACGACCGCCTTCCCAGCTTCATGGGCGAAACCCGCTATCCTTACGTCCTGCTCAGAAACAGCTTCGGTACCATCTAGCACAATAACGGCAACGTCGCTTCTCTCGATCGCAGACATACTCCTGACCACCGAGTAGAATTCAACCGAAGTATCTATCCTGGGCTTGCGCCTTATTCCGGCAGTGTCTATCAGAACGAAGGATCTTCCTTCGATTTCGATGTCCATGTCGATGGCATCCCTAGTGGTACCTGGCATATCACTCACGATGCTTCTCTCGTAGCCGATGTATTTGTTCACGATGGACGACTTCCCTACATTGGGCTTACCTACGAACGCCACTTTTATCGGGGCGTTTTCGGCAGTCTCTCCATCCTGCTCATTCTCCTTGTAACCCATCTCCTTGAGTTTTTCGACTATCGCATCCAGCAGTTCTGCGACTCCAGTACCGTGGGCTGCCGTCACAGGGAGCGGTTCACCGAGCCCTAAAGACCAAAACGAATAATCCATGTGCCTTGGATCGTCTACCTTGTTGACGCAAAGCACGCAAGGCTTCTTGCTATGTCTGATTATGTTGGCGACATCTTCGTCCTCTGCCATGAGCCCGGTCTTCGCATCCAGTACGAAGACGACGACCGATGCCTGTTCGACTGCGATTTCCGCCTGGTCGCGGACCTTCTCGTTCAAAGGATCCTGTTTTCCTGTCGTAATACCACCTGTGTCTATGATGACGAAATCCATCCCCTGCCATTGTGTATCGGCATATATCCGGTCTCTGGTTACACCCGGCTGGCTTTCGACGATTGACACCCTGCTCCTTATTATCCTGTTGAAAAGGGCAGATTTTCCCACGTTGGGCCTTCCTACTATCGCTACCATCGGTCTCGTAGTCATCCTATACCGCCTTCCTTCGCATACCGGCAGCCTCAAGCAACCCTGATGCGTCAGTGCTGACCACACTAAGGTCCATGTCGCAAAGGCCAGCTACTTCGTCCACACTCATGCCGTCGAGGAACACATCCTCACCATCCCTAAGCATGACATCCGGGATGATGAGTCTCCTTGCATCTTCAGGACGTCTTGCCATCCTGTTTATCGTTGACACGATGTCGCTGCCGGTAACTAGGCCGGTCACCGTCACGCCGCCCCCGAAATAGGTGCTCGGCACAGTCACCATGCTTACCCTAGAGCCTGATGCCATCTTGATTCTGTCCAGCAAAGGGCCGATCACCTTCGCGCCATCCGTTCCCGTCAGTAGCCAGCCGTCTGATGTTCCTAGCTTCCCTACCCACGTGTTTTTGGAAAGTAAGCATTCGACGTCGTCTGAGAGAGACCTTGCCAGACCTATGCCGTTTTCGAGCTGAACGTAACCCTCATAGGATGAACCGTTTGGAAAATCCCGCCCCGCCTTCAGATAGTATTCATCCGATGCCCATACTAGCCTAGTCCCGAAAGACGAAACGAATTTCGATTGGAAATCCTCGATAAGATCCAAGGTTTGTTTCGCTTCATCCTCCGAAACGGAACGGACCTTATCATGTGCTTTCCTGTGCTTAGTAAGTCCAACCGGTACGATTCCGATCGACAGCAAGCCTGGACGAAGGCTGGACAACTCATCGATGCTCCTTTTAAGCACGTACCCATCGTTCATTCCGGGTACGACCACTATCTGGGTGTGCATCTCAATACCGTTTTCCCCGAGATATCGCAGCACTTCCATTATTGGTCTCGTCGACTTCCTCCCTAGCATGAGATTCCTCGTCACAGGATCGGTCGCGTGAACCGACACGTAAATTGGGGACATCCTGAATTCCACGATTCTGTCCAGAGTCCGCTTCGAGCAGTTCGTAAGCGTAACGAAATTTCCCTGCAGGAAAGAAAGCCTGTAATCGTCGTCCTTGATGCACAGGCTACTCCTTACTCCATCCGGTAACTGGTCGACGAAACAGAATACACACCTGTTTGCGCACTCCTTTATACCGTCGAACAGAATGTCTTCGAACTCAACGCCAAGCTCTGCCATCTCATCGCGGAACACCTGCAGTTCAAGTTCCACGCCTCCACGCTCCACAAATATCGTGAAGGAGTAGTCAGACGTGAGAAACCGCCAATCGATTATGTCGATCATCTCGTAGCCATCGACGGCCAGAACCACGTCCCCGGCCATGAGCCCGGCTCTTGCCGCAGGAGAGCCTGCAGCGACGCTCTTTACTTTTGCCATTGTCCTTGCCAATTTCACCCCACCTAATTAAAAAACGGAGAAAAGCCCCTATAAGAAGGCTTTTCTCCGTAAAGAGGGCTCGACTTTACTCGTGCGTGACGTTCAGCGATTCGTACTTGCTGTCGGTCACGGTCACCGTTGATTTATCCTTGATCTCAAGGAGCAGTGTGTCGATGTTCTTTGCCTGCTCACCCTTGATCTTCTCGATTATCAGATCATGAGCTTCCTCTAGCGTGGGCATCTTCTCCGCCTTCTTGTCCGTGCAGAGGATTACATGGAAGCCATACTCAGTCTCCACTATCGGTGAAAGCTGTCCTACGTTGAGCTTGAACGCCGCGGTCTCGAAAGCCTCCGTCATTGCGCCCGAGGCGAAGAAACCGAGGTCTCCGCCGTTCGCAGCGGTGCCGGTATCGATCGACTTCGTCTTTGCTAGCTCGACGAAATCCGCGCCCTTCTTGAGCTCGTCCAGGATCGCCTGGGCCTCTTCCTTGGTCCTAACCAGGATATGGCTCGCCCTCACCTGGGCGGGCTCCAGGTAGTAATCGGGATTGGCCTTGTAATCGGCGGCAATCTGATCCTCGGTGACTACTATGTCCTTGGTCGATATCTCAAATGCGAGGAGGTTCTGTTCCAAGGTGGTGCGCAGGCTCGCCTCGGTCATGCCGTACATGCTCAGCACATAATCATACTGGTCGCCGAGGTTGGTCTTCACCTTCGCCAGCTCCTCGTCAACGCGCTCTTGGGTTATGGAAACACCGGCCTTCTTGGCTTCTTGGGCCAGAAGCGTCTCGTTTATCATCTCCTGGAGTATCTGCGTTCCTGCTTGGTTCTCAAGCTTGTCAAGGAAGGCCTTCCTGGTTATCCTCTCTCCGTTGACCATCGCCACCGCAGTACCTTTGCTGAAGATGACCCAAGCCGCTGCTGCGATTATGATAACCGCCACCACCGAGGCCAACAAGATATAGGATTTCTTAACTCGATTGTCCATAGGTCAAGCCCCTTTCACTACCACTTATACTGGATAAACATAGATATTATACTTTATCGGCGGTCATAAGTATACTTTAGCGTTTTTCGCTCTGCTGCTTTATCCTTATCCTGTCGGCGATCGTGATCTTGAAGTCTTCTTCGGCGGATTTCATGTAGTCTTCGTACTTCTCCCTCTCTGCCCGGTCAGCCGCTTCTTTGATCGACAGGCTGATCCTGCCGTTCTCCTGGTTCACCGAAAGGACCTTCACTTTTACTTCCTGGCCCACGGAAAGTACGTCCTCGGGGGACTGGACCCGGCTGTCCGATATCTGGGAAACGTGCACGAGCCCTTCCGCGCCGCCCTCAAGCCTCACGAAAGCTCCGAAGCTCATCAGCTTGACTACGGTTCCGCTGTATATGCCGCCCTCTTCGAGGTCCACCGCCATAGTCTTAAAACGAGGTTTCTCGCTGAGCTGTTTCATGCTTAACGAAATCTTTTCCTTGGCCTCGTCTATCGCGATCACCTTTACCTCTACGTTCATCCCTTCGTTGAGAACCTCGGACGGGTTTCCGACCCTCTGCCAGGATATCTCGGATACATGAAGCAGGCCGTCGACTCCCGGGAACAGATTTATGAAAGCGCCGAAAGGCATTATCTTCCTTACAACACCCTGCAGGATCGCCCCTACTTGTACCTTGGCGAAGTTCTCCTTCCTTTGCTTGGCCGTTTCCTCCTCGAGCAGAGCCCTTGCGGAAACCACCGCGCCCTTCCTGTTTTCCTCGAGCTCGATGATCTTGACGCGGACTTTATCCCCTACCAAGGTACCGAGGTCCTCGATGCGCTTGCCGATTTGGGAAGCTGGCATGAAAGCCCTCAATCCGAGGTCTACTACCACGCCGGCCTTTACGGCCTCCACTATTACTCCTTCAACGGGGCTTCCAGATTCGAATGCGCCCTTCGCTTTTTCCCACGCCGTGATGGCGTCGGCCTTTACCTTCGATGCGTACTGCACGTCCTTCTGTGCATCATAATCCTCCAGCGCGACCGTTATCTCGTCCCCGGGTTGGAACAGCTGTCCCGGCATTACAGACTTAGAGAAGGTTAGCTGGTCCTTGGATACGTGAACATCCGCGCCTTGCCCTACGTCCGCCAGCACCTCGTCGTCCGTGACAAGCGTCACCTTGCCGGTGACCACCTGCAGGTCCTTCTTGACGGGCGCTGCCTCCTTCTTTTCGGAATAGAGCTGCTCCAGCTCCGCCATGGTCATTTCCTTCTCCTCGCCTAGCTCTGCCATTGCCTTGACTACCTCCTTGATTATGCCATCTGGGGTCGATGCCCCCGCTGTGATCCCTATCCTATCGTAACCCGCCGCGCTGATGCTGCCAACATCCAGCTCTGACAAGTTCGCGACCCTGTAAGTCGGCCTGCCCGAAGCCCTTGCGATCTCCTCCAGCCTCTTCGTGTTCGCACTCTTCGGACCTCCGATTATGATCATGGCGTCCACCTTGCCCGCCAGCCGCCTTGTTTCTTCCTGGCGTTCCATCGTGGCCGGGCAGACGGTATTCCTATACGTTACGTCACGTCCTAAGTTCTTGATCCCCTCGAACACGCTTTTGATGAATTCTGGCACCTGCGTCGTCTGCGCTAGTACCAAGAATCTCGCACCGGGCCTTATCTCCGTAGCCTTTAGTATCTCCTGCGGATCCTCGGATATTATCGGATCCCTAAGGTATGAGGCCACTCCCGATATCTCGGGATGCTTCCGGTCCCCGACTATCACGACCGTCCCGCCTTCGGCCTCCCAGCCTGCCGCCTCATTCTTGAGCCGGTTCACGTGAGGGCATGTTGCGTCCACTACCTTAAGTCCCCTGTCCAGAGCATCATTCAGCACTTCGCGCGACGTTCCGTGCGACGGGATGACGATGTCCTTGCCTGTGGATCTGGAAAGGTCCTTCAATGATTGAAGTCCTCGTTTCTCGAGGTCCTTGATCATATCGTCGTTGTGGATTAGAGGTCCCAGTGTCGCACAGCCGCGGCCCTCAGAGAGGGCCTTTGCCGCGGCTTCGGAGGCTATCTCCACAGCACGCCTTACTCCGGCACAGAAACCTGCCGATCTTGCCAGTACGACTTCCACTACTTCTCGGATACCTTCTTCCAGTCCTCCATGAATTTCTCTATGCCCGCCGTGGTCAGAGGATGTTCCACCATCTCCGTGAGCACCCGGTACGGGACGGTAGCTATGTGGGCGCCCGCAAGCGCACATTGCGTAACCTGTTCGGTGTTCCTTATCGAGGCAGCGATTATCTCGGCCTCGATATCGTTCGTGTCGAAAATCATCCTTATGTTCCTGGTTATGCCTATGGCGTCGACGCCCCTGTCCACAAGCCTTCCGATGAATATGCTCACATAGGTCGCCCCGGCCCTGGCGGCCAAAAGCGCCTGGTTCTCGTTGAATATCAAGGTGGCGTTCGTCTTTATGCCCAGCTCGGAAAGGCGCTTGATGGCCTTCAGGCCCTCCGAGGTCATCGCTACTTTGACTACCATGTTGGTGGCAATCGCCGCTATTTCCTTGCCCTCCCTGACTATGCCGTCGGCGTCCGTGGAGACCGCTTCGTAGCTGACCGGCCCGTTTACTATGTCGGCTATCTTGCAGGCCATCTCCCTAGGATTATGGCCTTCGCGTGACAGAAGGGTGGGATTAGTGGTCACGCCGCAGATTATACCCATGTTCTCGGTAATCACTATCTCTTCGGTATTGGCAGTGTCGATGAACAGCTTCATCCTAGGCCTCCTTATCCCCGTCCAACATGGACTGTATTTCAGCCTTCACTTGTTCCGTAAGCTCCTGGGACCTCGTACGTATCACATCTATGTCGTGCTGGTCCACCTTCTCCACCTCGATCGGATCGCCGAACACCGACTTGAACGGTACGAGATGGATCTTCTTGGTCCCCTTCATATAGGCTTGATAGGTGCCGAAAAGGGCCACCGGCACTATTGTTGCGCCGGTCACTAGTGCGAGGTATGCCGCTCCTGATTTGAAGGTCCCCATCCGGCCGTCCAGCGTCCTTGTCCCTTCGGGGAATACGCAGAGCCCCTTGCCCTCGCTTAGCAGCTTTATGGAGTGGTTCATGGCGGCACGGTCGGCGCCGTTGCGCTTAACCGGGAAGGTGTTGACCAACCTGAGGAGGAAAGCCAATACCGGGTTCTTGAACAGCTCCGCCTTGCCCATGTAGAAAAGGGGTCTCTTAACGTTCCAGGCGATCAGTCCTGGGTCTATGAAGCTGCCGTGATTTGCCACCACTATCACAGGACCCCTGGAAGGGACCTTCTCGGCTCCGAAGCAGCGGAAATTATGGAAGATACGTATGTAGACCCAAATCACGAACGCCAAAGGCCTGTTAAGCATCGCTTGCACCTCCAGCCTTCATGCAAAAACGCTCCAGTATCTTATACACGACCTGTTGGGGCGACATGTGCGTCGTATCGATTATCAAAGCGCCGTCTGCGGGCCTGAGAGGATCCACCTCGCGGCCGCTGTCGCGCATATCCCTTTCCTTCAAGTCCTTAAGCACTTCCTCGTAGCTGGTAACGATGCCCTTGAAATCAAGAAGGCGCCTTCTTGCCCTCTCCTCGACCGTCGCATCGAGGTATATCTTCCTTTCGGATTCCTTAAGCACGACGGTGCCTATGTCCCTGCCATCCATGATGACGTCGTTCGCAGCTGCTATCTCCCTTTGTAAAGAGACCATCAGTTTCCTGACGCCTAAATGGATCGCCACCGGAGAGGATATCCTCCCCACTTCCGCTGACCTTAGTAAATCCGTCACGTCCTCGTCGCCGCAAAAGATCCTGAAGCCGCCCTTTCCGTCGGGGACGGCCCTTATCCTCGAATCTACCGCACATTTACGCACGGCAGCGCCGTCATACGGGTCGATTTTGGCCCTTAGCACGCATAAAGCTATGGCCCTGTACATCTCCCCCGTGCTCAAATAGGGAAGGCCAGTGGCCGCAGAAAGCATCCTTGCGATTGTGCTCTTGCCGGATCCGGCGGGTCCGTCAATGGCGATAGAGGTTCTAAGAGGCATCCAATAATCCTTCACAATTGAATAGCTATAAGGATAAAATACCATAAAAACGCCCAATCAACAAATGCGGCCGGGTATTTTTCCCGGCCGCAAGCAGCATACAGTTATTTGAACTTGAAGCGTTTGCAGTTACATGAAACAGCATAAGCATAGAATCTTGCTGCTTTACAGCCACCTGTCAGATATGAGGTTCGTTATGTAGTACTCGTCATTGCCCAGGTTATCTTCCTCGTCCAGGTAGCCGGTCGCATCTGCTCCGTACCATATCGGCAGCGATGAACGAGGTATCCTCTCATAACGCAGCTCGAAATGAGAGTTTGGGTTGAACACATCACATATGACAGAGCCGTAGAAATCGGGTACGTTAGCGGAACCTTTCACTATGACCGTCGCATTAGGCGCATATATCATCGACGGTGCGTTCTCGAAGTTGCCGCCGAAAGTGATGGTCCCGGTGGTCCCGGCTATGATATGGCCGCTCAAGGTAGGCGTTCCTATCGCCGTGATGTCCATCGATATGTCGGCCCTGAGCGATATTATATTGGCCCTGATATAGGCGTTCCCGCCGATCTTTATGTCATTGCTGCCCATGTATATGATGTTCACCCTGCCCAGCCAGCAATCGGCACTATGAACTGCAGGGCTGCTCTTTTGATTGCACGTATCCGTGCACCCTATCTTCCCGTTGATATCCAGGCCGTTGTCCACGATCAGATAGACGACTCCTGGGTTGTTGAACCTCAAGGATCCGCTCTTTATCGTCAGGCTGCTGCAATGATATATCGTAGGGACGGACTTCGATGCGCTGTTGGACCATACCGTGTCGCTGTTGATCTCCACGGCCCCTTTCTCCGACCCTGTGAACTCTAGCTTCCTGGGTATCCTGTAGTTTCTCATCTCAGCCAATATGGTCGGCCAACTCGTATCGAGCGGATCCACGTGGATGTCATTCTTGATCTCATTGGGGGTATTAGGGTCAAGAGGGTCGTTGTACGCCACGATCTTCCCTTTTATTACATCCACCTTGTAATCATTGCTGAGCTTCTCGTCGGCGTTCGCCGTGGATTTCGTGAACAGCGCAGTCGACCAGGCCGAAAGGCTTGTACTCTGCGAGCAGATACTTCAACTGTATGGAAGCTTCGTGGGAGAACTTCCCCGACGTTCCGACCGAAGTCAGCTCCAACTTGCCCGTCTTGGTGGTCGTATCCTTGTATGACTCGGCGGTTATGACGAAATTGCTAAGTCCTTCTGAGCTTATCGTCCCTCCGGCTTCATAGAAACCCTTGATGCCGTGGGATACGAGCTCGTCCACGAAAATTGAGACATCCTCCTGGTACTCCTGGATGTTGTTCTCGGTCACGTCGCCCGGGATCTTCGTCAGATAGTCGGTTAAAGCCGCGACGCTTCCCCTGGCTATGTAGAAGGCCTTTGCGATATGCTCTTCCCTGATCGCGGAAGTGGCTTCATAATAGCCGAAGATCGAAAGTCCGAAACCGAGCAGTATCAGCACTATTACGAAAAGGAGCACTAACGGAAGGGCTATGCCTTTCTGGCTCCTGATTCTGCTACGCATCGGAACCCCCCTCCTTGTATTGTCACTTCGCGAAGATTATCTGAAGATAGTCTTCGCCCGGAATCAAAGTCGATGCTTGGCTGTTCTCCAGCAGCATCGTGCTGTTTATCGTATAGTCCCTGTCCTTCTCGACCCCGGTGGCGCTGAAGACCACGAAATATTTCTCCACCGTGCTGTCATACGTCACGTCGAACGAAAGGTCAGTGAACACGTGGGCCGTCTCGAGGTTTCCGCTTGGCCTTACATATCTTAGCGCATACGGCGGCTCGTCTCCGATCCTTTCGACCATGAATTCCCCCGTGGCTGGGGCTCCGCCCGTGTATTCGGCCCTTACGTTTATTGCAGTCCTCAGGTCCTGGCTGACGATGGTAGTCGCGAGCCTCGCCTCCTGCTGGACCCTTGCCTGGTTGCTGCCCAGCGTGAATGTCCTTGTGCCGAACAGGAAGAATGACAAGGCGGCGGCCATCACGAAGCCCACTACGACTATCACCAATATCAACTCGACCAGGGTCACGCCCTTGTCGTTCTTGAGCTTCTTGAAGATCACCTTGACTGCCTCCTCCCTTACAGGTTCTTGGGGATGAACGTCCTTAGCTCGATTTGCTCGGACCCTGTCGTGCTGTTACCGATCCCGTCGATGATCGTGCCGAAGACCTTGACGGTATGGCTCACATCTATCTTTGCCGGGATGGTCCCGTCGAAGGAGAACGTGATGGAATCCACGTTCCCTGCGGTTCCGACCGCTATCTTCCCATCGATCTCGGACTTCGCCGCATCGATTGCCTCCGTCTTGTAACCTGCGCCCACTATCCATCGGAAATTATTACCATACAGGCCGAGCAGGGCGACGGCCACCACTACGAGGATGACAGCGGCTACGATCACCTCGACGATAGTAAAACCGTTCTGGTTGGCTAGCCTCTTCATACTTTCACCCTTCCTTCATCTGGGTTACTCGTGTGTCACACCAAGCTCCCTTTTTTCTTCCTCAGTCAGATAACGCCATTCCCCGGTCTTCAATCCTCCGAGCTTCAAGGTTCCCATCGCCACCCTCTTGAGGCTTAGGACCTTGCTTCCCGCCGCTTCGATCATCCTCTTCACTTGCCTTTTCCTGCCCTCGTGGATCGTGATTCGGAGGATGAGGCCCGAAGGGTGCATGAGCTCGACCTGCGCCGGTGCGGTCATGGCATCTTCCAACATTATTCCTATTCGCAATAAATGTAAGTTTTCCTCTTTTAAAGGATTACTTAAGGAAACGTAATAGGTCTTGTCGACGTTCTTGCCCGGGTGCATCAGCCTGTATGCAAGGTCGCCGTCATCGGTCAGGAGGATCAATCCTTCCGAATCAAGGTCGAGCCTGCCGACAGGGAAGACCCTGTGGTCCTTCGCGTCGACGAGCGACATGACCGTATCCCTTCCCCTGTCATCAGTGACGCTGGTAAGGTAGCCGCGGGGCTTGTTGAGCATGATATATATGAAGCCGCCCTTAGGCTTCACCGGCTTCCCGTCCAGCGATACGGCATCGCCCGGCATCACTTTCGTGGAAAGGTCCACGACTGTTAAGCCGTTCAGGGTAACCCTGCCATCTTCAACGATCGCCTCCGACTTACGTCTGGAGGCGACCCCGCATGATGCTAGGTACTTTGCGATCCTCTCGCCCATCATTCCTTGAACCTTTCCAAGTCCTCGTTAGAGCCTATGGCGACGAGGATGTCGTTCTGCTTGATGATATCATTGGCCCCTGGCGTCAGTATCCAGTTGCTGCCCGATTTCACCGCCACTATGTTGACGCCGTACTTCGCCCTCACGTCTATCTGCTTAAGAGTACGCCCGACGACCTTCTCGGGGGCCTTGATCTCCAGTATCGAAAACCTCGGATCCAGCTCTATTAGATCTATGAAATTGTTGGACAGTATCGAATGAGCGAGCCTCTCCCCCGCCTCTTTTTCAGGATA
>Ga0116156_10000359_pt1 | contig 50082 bp, 64 predicted proteins | sample AD_UKC045_MetaG_FD_89891 | JGI IMG/M metagenome (GOLD analysis project Ga0116156, IMG submission 89891) | Active sludge microbial communities of municipal wastewater-treating anaerobic digesters from USA - AD_UKC045_MetaG | ecosystem: Engineered > Bioreactor > Anaerobic > Digestate | place: USA...
AGGACTTCAAGCACAATTGCCGCTTTTTGTTCTGCTGTAAAATGTCGTCTTTTTGCCATGGTGTCTCCATTTTACACCTTGTTTTCGCCTTTTTTTGTGTCCAGTTTTTCTTATCCACTATACACTTCCGTCCCTTACCCGTTTCCCTGCTGGCCGGGAACAGAATAGACCAGCTTGTTCTTTCAAAATTTATGGTGGCGGCATGGTGGGAACATGCGGGTCTTCAAAGTGAGGAAAAACTGGGATCCTCATGGAGAGTAAGCTATTGGATTCCTGAGTCCAGCAAAAGCGCGCAATCAGGCAACAGTGAGGATATGGTAAGCCTATCGTGAGATACGCCGACATACCGAAGGTATGAATCAGGTTCGAATCCTGACCGCCAAATATACCCATATTTTTTATGATAACAGGTGTGGCATTGTCGTGAAAATCCAGGGATGAACCGCACCGGCGCACTGCGCGATGACGACAAGCCGGATAGTGTAACCGGCAAACAAAATCATTTCATGTTTCTGGGAGGGAGCATGGCAAAAAAATCCAAAGCATCAATCAGTTTTGTTTCTGTCCAGGTCCCGCAAAGTAAGCGGGCTGCATATAAGGCCGCCATTGACATTCTGGCATCATTGGCCATTAAGGCGCACCAGGAGAAATGCAATGGAAAATGAGTATCGTCCAACACATGCTTACATTGCGAGGCGCAAGTGCTGTAACACTTTCGTGATGATCAGCACTGACGATGAAGATATGAAAGCAGAAAATGCAAAGGAAGTTTCCCGTTGCATAAAGGAAGGATACGAGGTTGATCGTGTCACGATCGCGGAAGCCCACGAACTTCTTGGTAAGGTTGGATGGGAGTGTACATGCACTCCAAGACAACTGGTTTTATTTTAGGGGGTAGATATGGAAATCATAGACAGTGTTTTGCTTGTTGAATGTACCAGGTCGTCTGACCTGCCGCCAGTTCCATGTTTCGGTTGGATGGGTGGAGCTGATTCAACCCACGCTGAAGCCGTTGCCGCTTTTGAGCTGCACTACAAGGTTAAACCAAAGGCCAGCTATCGGTTCAAAAAATATTTTTTTCTCCCGCTGCCGGAGGTGCAATCATGAAACGCCACATGACGAAACAGCAACGGAGGCGATGTAGCCTGTATCTGATAAACCAGACAGCGAAACAACAGGCCGTATATTTTGGTTTTCACGAGGGTTACGAGTCAGCACGAAGAATCTACGAACCGAGTGCTGAAATCGTGTCCCTCGTGGCGCGTCTGGAGAACGAACGCAATGCTGCCCGCTCCGAACTTGATGTTTTTAAAACAGCAAATGAAGACCTTCGCGCAAAGGTTGAAGAGTTGCGCGCAGAAAACAAACGCTTGCAAGGCGAGATTGATGTCCTTGATCTTGATGTTAGCGAAACCGGCATTGTCATCAACGAATTTGAAAACCAGCGTGACCAGGCGCTGAAACAGCGCGACGCTGCCCGCGAAGAAGTTGTGCATTTGAACGTTGAATTGGTGCAGGCCCATGCTGAACTGGAAGCGGAAAGGGCGAAACGGTGCGAGTGGAAGCAAGTTGATCCATACGAAGAAACTACATGGAGTACATCATGCGGAGAGATATGGGAATTCTCTGAGGGTGGACCAAATGAAAACCGTGTCTTATTCTGTCATCGATGTGGGGGTAAGGTTGAAGCCATTTGCGTTCCTGCTGAATACGATGAGGATGAAGAATGACACTCGCCATTATCACCCCAATTCGGTTAACAAGTCTGACATATATCCGCGTGGCCCCGGAATCTTCCATCGACCCGGCCCGCGAGCAGGCCGTTCTCCTTCCGCCCGGCGCCGATGTAAGTGACGTCCTTATGCGGGTCACTGAAACACTCATCGACCGCATGAAAGGTGTGACCATCGTCACCCTCGCTTGCAATGGCCTGACAGAAAACATCCTGGAGCAATAATGGAAACCGCTCTAATTATCTTAGCATTAGGATCATTCATCATTTATTTAATTTCACGGGTGTATAAAACACATCAGAAATACCTGGATCTTAAAGATGATTTTGTTGCATTCATTATGAACGTGGAAGATGAACTCAGCGAAGATAACAAGAAGTATGCAGACAGGCTCATGGATGAAATGATGAAAGATTATGGAAAGGAATAATCGAATGACCCCTATCGTATTCATGATCGTTTTTGTTTTGGCAGCCATTACTTTGATTGCTGTTTCAATTTTTTTGGTCAAACCTGGTGACAACGATGAGATCAACAAAACAGGTGCAACCATGTTCAAACGTCTTGGAAAGAAAAATAAGCAAACAGTAATTTATTTTATGGAATTCCTTTTGAAGAATGGAGAAGAAGAATGATTGTAACTTTGTTTTGCCTTGGATATCTTATCACCATGCTTGCTGTTTTTCTTGCGCTTCTCGTGCGTCAGAACAAGCGGGATGACAACGATGCGCTGAACCTGGATGGAGCATATTTGATCAAACGCCTTGATCAAGAAAAGAAGAAGACAGCAATAACATTTTTGGAATATCTTGTTCACGAAGGAGAGGAAGAATGAACGAGGAAACCACCAAACAGATTGCAAAGAATGTCATGGCCGCCATTGATCGGCAATCAAAGCAGGGTCGCCAGCTCATTATGCTGGAGTTCACTGTCAAGTTCATGAAGGAACTGCGCGCCCATTTCACACAAACGGAAGGGCAGGAAATTGCAGATCAGAAGATCGGGGAACTGGCTGATGCGCTTGGCAAATCCATTCTTCCGTTTGTCCTGGATAAGAAGAAACTTCCCCCAGTGGCAATGGCCTTGATCAACCGCCAGTCTCCTGAAGTATATCAGGAAATCACAATGGCTTTTCGTGTCCAACTCCTTAAGGAATTGTGGGTCCACTTCGCCAAAAAGGACAAGGACACGGCGGATCAGAAAATCAGTGAACTGGCCGCAGCATTCGGACCGAACGTCATTGATCTTGTTTTTGAAACAGAGGATTGATGACATGGGCACAACGAAATTGAAACAAGCCATAACAAATTTTTACGATGAAGTAGTAGGGGATCCTTCCTTCTATCTCAGTCCCTTCTGGCTACTTACCGTGACCGTCCTCATTAAGATCGGTTTCATCCCGGAAAGCTGTTCACTGTTTGTTTTGTTTTTGGATATGCTGTTTGGGTATGAATTGTGTAAACGGTTTGTAGAACTTTTTCATACCCTTGAAAAAACAGCATCAGGTCCGGTCAAGAAAGCTTTGTTTTCCTTGTCAGGAATAATTTTGGATGCATTTGTGCATATGCTAAAGGAGCTTGCACTTTCATGTAGCCCAGGCACGTTTATTGGCGCTTCCGTATGGGGGATTATGGGATTGGCGATTTGCTTCAGTACAAATCCAACTGCAATCCTTTTAGACAAACTCAGGCCAGTAGATTTTATTGCAATCATTATTGGATGGTCACTGGTAATCTGGGTAACAGTCACAATTTCAAGATTGTTCATTGATGGAGATGAGGAGAGTTTATATGGACGCCCTTGAAAAAATCGTTGCAGTGGCTGATCGCGTGGTTGAAAAAGTGTTTCAATTTCTGTCTGGGAAAAGCATTTGGAAATATGGATATCTGCTCCTGGCATACTTCATTTTCAGGAATCCCACCATTTCAGACATTGAAGAAGTCACCAAACAGTTATGTTCCTACAACAACCTGCAACAAGATGTTTTTATGCGCGGTTATATGATTGGCTCTGTGATTGGCCTGTGGATTGTCCTCTTGGTATTTGAGATGCTTGGAAAACTTTATAACTCAATAGGACCAAAAAAATGAAGAACCCAACCATTGTTATCAGCGTCATCAATCAAAAGGGCGGTGTCGGAAAAACTATCACCGCAGTCACACTGGCAACCGGGCTTGCCCGCCAATATGGGCAAAGGGTATTGCTCATTGACCTGGATGCCCAGGGTAATTGTGCAGACTGCCTTGGCATCGACGCCGGGCCTGATTTGTCAGTGTGGCTTGATAACAATAAGTTTATGCCACAGCCCATATACGACATTGATTTGATCCGCTCCGAACGGTTGACAACATCCCGGTTGGTCAAACGCCTTGCCATGGAGCCTGCTGGAGTTTTTATCCTTAAGGATGCCCTGGATGACCTGGACAAAGCCTATGACATAGTTCTTTTCGATTGCCCGCCGGCTGATGATGGTTTGTCGTCCGCCGCCATTGTCGCGTCAAATTTCCTGCTCATTCCAACAACGCTTGAAACGACTTCGGTCAAGGGTGTTACGGAAGTTTTCGACAGACTGAAGGCGCTGAGACGCCTGGCCAACCTGACAACGGTTCTGGGCATCATCCCAACTCAGCATGAGAGGGTAACTAATCATACCCGGATCCAGCTTGAAAACCTTGTTGGCTCACCACTTGGGAAACTGCTTTTCCCGCCAGTGCCAAAGGACATCAAAGTGGATGAGGCAAAGACATCTGGCAGGCCGTTGTGGATCTACGCGCCACAGGCGCGTGCCACGCTTGGCTACAACAATGTCCTCACCAGGCTTGTGTTGGATGCGGGAGTGAACGTGTCATTATGAAACGCACATCATCTGGCGTTCCAGATCTGGCCGGTCTTGACCCATACATTGCTGATGCACTGGAGGATGGTTCACGCCGTCAACGTCAAAGGACAATGACGAAGGAACAGAGGCGTCAAGCAAATCGTAACAGGGTTACTTACGATCTGCCTGTTGAGTTGACTGACCGTTTGTCGGCAATGGCTGATGAACTTGATTGTCCCGTCAGTCAGGTGGTCAGGTATCTCCTCGAGAATGGGATTGAAACTGTCACGCTGGATGAGATGGTAAATAAACGGACGGTTTCCCGTTCCATGAGATTTGAATTTGTCTTGTATAAGGACGCCACAAAAGGACGCCCATAAAGGGCGTCGTGAAGGGCGACATTATAGGGCGACACAATAGGCGCCACTGGTGACGCCCCTAGATTGATCAGGAAGGCACTAGAGCGATTTATGAAGCAATCAGGCATAGATGCATTAGTCGTGAAAAAGTTGCTGGCTTGTGAGTTTGTTAACGGCCATAAAGAAATTTTGTCCGCTCCATACGATCAGTTGGCTGAAGCGATTGAAGCATGTCAGAAAGACACGCGGATCCGGGCAATGGCATTCACTGCGGCATTGGACCGTCTTCCTGACCAGGATGAAAAAGAACGTATCATGCGGGAAGTCTTTGCTGCTGATGCCAACAACCCGCTTCCTGAACTGACATTTTTTCACCGGCACCCATTCCAGGAACTGACACAAGATGCCATCATGGGATATTTTGAAATGGGTGAAACCGGTGATGCTGATATGCTTTGTTACCTGTTTCACGGATCCATTGCCTTTGATCATTCTGAACAACAGTGGTACTTGTTTACCGGGTGCTACTGGGAGCCGGACCGCAAAAACATTATGTACTCGATTGTGGCAACCCGTGTTGCCCCGCACTATTTGAAAGCAGCAAGCACCATTGCGGCCCTTGGATTGACAGCCGAAAATGAAAAGCTGATAGAACGGCTGAAAACTCGTGCATCCTCACTTAGAGGACGCCGGAGGATTGAAGCGGTATTAACCCTTGCAGCCGCTGAACGAGAAGTGGACAGCGTTGCGTTGACAGGTGAGGAGTGGGATACCAACCCTTGGCTGCTTGGGGTAAAGAATGGGGTGGTAAATCTTAACACAGGCGCATTGATGCCTGGAAAACCTGAGGATTATATCCGGGCATATGTTCCCCATGATTGGACAGGATTGGAAACCGAGTCTCCAGTTTGGGAAGATTCCCTTTTGAAAATCTTTGACGATGATCCTGTTATGCCCGCGTTCATGGGGCGCCTTCTTGGCTACGGAATTACTGGCGTTGTCACAGAACATCGCCTTCCGATCCTTTGGGGAGAGAAAGGTCAGAATGGGAAGGGGACGATCCTGGAGACCATCGGTTACGTGCTTGGTCAAAAAATCGCAAAGGCAACGGTCAGTGATGCAATCATGGAAACACGATATGGGAATGGATCAGGGCCAAACCCATATTTATATGAAATGCGCGGTAAGCGGATTGTCTGGGCATCAGAAACGAATGAGGGAAAGCGGCTGAACGTTGGTGAAGTAAAAAAATTGACAGGCGGCGATACGCTGAACCCGCGCACGCTGCATTCACGGCCAGTTCAATTTCAACCGACACACCTGCTTTTGCTGCTCACAAATCACAAGCCGTCATTGCCAACAGGAGACGAAGCCATTTGGCACAGGCTCATCTTGATACCGTTTGAACTGACCTTCCTTGAAAACCCTGACCCATCGAAGCCGAACGAACGTTTGAGGAACAAAAATCTTTGTGAACAGTTAAAGCAGGAAGCCAGTGGAATTTTGGCCTGGTTGGTGAGAGGATGCCTTGAATGGCAGAGAAGTGGGCTGATGATACCTGAAAAGTGCTTGGCGGCAAAATCAGAGTATCAGAAGGAAGAAGATAATCTTGAGGGATTCCTTGATGAACGGTGTGTAATTATTGCGACTGCAAAGGTGAAGGCAGGCGAGATCTATGCCGCCTATGTCCAGTGGTGCAAGGCCAGCGGGTTTCACCCACTGAACCTTAACCAGTTCGGCAAGCGAATGCAGTCGAAATTCAAGCGTGAAAAATCCTCGTGTAATTGGTATATCGGAGTCGGTCTTGTAAAAGACACAGAAGGTGAGGAGGTTGATGATGATCGATATAACATGCATTAAAGAAACGATTGACCTGGTTGAGTTAATCGAGCGGGATTGTGGAGCTGGAAGAAAGTCTGGAGCATGGACCATGTTCCATTGTCCATTCCATGATGACAGAACGGCTTCCCTTGGTGTCAAGGAAAAACACTGGAAATGTTTTTCATGCAACAGATTTGGCGACGCCATTACCTGGATGATGGAATTCCGCAAATTGCCTTTCAAAGAAGCGGCGCTTGCACTGGGAGGAACCGTCACCGACAATCTGACACATCAACCATCTCCAATGCATTACCATGTTCCAACCCCGCCATGTGAAGCCTGGCAGGATGCAGCCAAACCGAAAATCAAGGAGTGGGAAAGAATCCTGTGGTCGCCTGTCGGAAAACTGGCCCTTGAATATCTTAACAAACGAGGGCTGAAAGATGACTGGATTCGTTATTTTCACCTTGGATTGAACCCCGCGCCTATGCACATCAACCCGGAATATTTTGGATTGCCAATGACTGACGGGAAACAGATGTATATCCCAAAGGGGATCATCATCCCTTGCATCATAGACAAGGTTGTTTGGTACATCAAAATTCGGCAACCGTCTGGAGTTGAACCGAAGTACATCAATATCAGGGGTGGTATCCCTGCCATGTTCAATGCTACAAAATCCAAGGGCGCTGATGTTCTCATCGTAACAGAAGGAGAGTTTGACTGCATCCTTGCCGACCAGGAGGTTGGGGATGTGGCCGGAGTGGTGACCATGGGTGCTGCCACTAATGACGCGTCTGGGTGGATCAGGTACTTGATCGGCGCAAAGATCATCCTGGCTGCCTATGACAACGACGATGCTGGAGCAAAGGGTTACAAACGTTTGGCAGCTCTGTCACCTTATGTGGCACATGCACCCGTACCAAGGCTTCAGGCCACAGATAAAGATATTACGGATTTTTACCTGTCCGGTGGTGCTTTATGGGGTTGGCTGCAAAATTTGATGGAGGTGAACGGTGTCGCCTAAAGACCTGTTCAGACTGCTTTTTGTTTATGTGGTCATGCCCCTTTGCCTTGCCGGAGGTGTCATTCTCACCTTGTGGCTGACTGGGCTTTTTATCCTGGTACTTGCGCTTGGCCGCGATTTTTGGGCTGTGATCATGATCGAAAGTATCATCATGCCGACAGACATTCTTGTTACATATGCCTGGACTGACGTTCTCACCCATTTGCGGAGAGAGATTGGAGCCGTATGGCCGGAACCTATGAAAAGCTGATTTTGGATACTTTGCAAGAACAGGGCGAAATCGTTTCGCTGTTGAATTTCTGTCTCGAAAATAATTTGAGATATGAATGGTGTTGGTTTGTTGTTAAAAATCTTTATGAACGTGGGACCATCGACCTGAACATCAAGGCGGTAAAGTCGCACCCCATGCATATCGTATTGCCGAGTTTCTCGACAAAACGCGGTGACGCCTAAAGTCAGAAACGTACACCATACACCATACACCATAGAGTTACCATGACAAAGATAACGATCAACCCAAGGGAACAATTGACCAAAAAAGCACAGGAAGCCATTTATGCTTTTTGTGAATTCCACATGGCAAAGAAAGATTATTACGAAAGTATGAGGGTCTTTATGAATGTGGTTTTGAAGGCGGAGCGTATGAAGCGGGTGGATCTGTATGCCTGGTTGCATGGACACGACTACCGGTGGAATGGCCGGATGTGGTTCAAAAAGGAAATGAAATGAAAGCTTACATTGTGAACGTGGACGATTCAGCTTCAACCGTTATCCATGCTGAAACGCGCAATAAGGCACGGTATAGGTTTTTTCAAAAAACAATCTTTTTCTTTTATAGCGAGTACAAAGACATCCGGGCAAAGCGTGCCCATGAAATGGATGATCAACCAGCAACGGTGAATAACATGAAACAGCTTACGACCATCACCGGGCTTGAAAATGCTGATGATGAGATAACGCTTGAGATGTGCGGATGTCCTATCTGCATAAAAGCATTGTGATTGGATAAAGCAGAGAAAGGAATTGCGAGGCTTTGTTGAGCAATATAAGAAAGGCATCAATCATGAATGATTCTTTAGATGGATATGACGATGAGATTATGAGTGAAGTAATTGATAAAAATATTCAGTCATTCTCTGATATTGACTGGGCAATATATTTTATCCCAATGACAATCGGACTGGGTTTTGGTGCATTTATCGAATTCATCAAAATAATCTTCCCGAAAATGGAAATAGACTTATGAATGATTTTTGGACTGGACTTGGTTACATGTCACTCTGCTGTGGCACACCGGCTGCCATTGGCTTCATCACCGGATGGATTATGCGCCAACGCTTTACCCAATTTGGTTTTCCCGGGATGCTTTTACCTGGATTTATTCGGAGGCTGTTTTGACAACTGCTGAAAGATATCAACGTATGCTTGATTTAATGGCAGCCGGTGACCAGTCATACCTGATCCTTGCATCAATTGCCATTCTCTTTACCTTGCTTTGGTTCATTGTCGTTCAGCGTGTCAGTGATCCAGAAAAATGCAAGCTGTCAAAGAAAATATATTTTGCATATTACTCCGTGTCCATGATCGCAATCATGGTATGGTCTGCGGTGACGCTATGAATAACAAAGCCTTTTGCTTTCTTGGTTTAGGCATTGCCATCAGAATGACCGGCATTTTAACTCATCCAATCTGGGCTGATGAAGCCTGGCAAATTGAAGTGTCCCAGTTGCCATTTATGGACATGATCAAAATGCATCAGCTGGACTTCAATCCACCATTATGGTCCATCGTTACCTGGATGACGACCAGGCTTTTTGGTATCAATGAAATTGGTATCAGACTTCCGGCGCTGCTACTGAGTATTCTTTCACTCGCCATTGCCTGGCTTGTGATTGAAAAGCTTGTTGAGGATGAGGTTATACGGCTTGCAGCATTTGCATCTGTGGCCATACTGCCTTACCAGATTTGGCAGGCCCAGGAGGGGCGGTGCTATGCGCTGATCCAGGTGTTGTATGTGGCCGGGATGTGGTTCGCTATAAACCGCAAAACAGCATTGACTGTATCCATGGGGGCGCTGCTGATCTGGACCCACAGCACCGGTGTTTTTTACGCCATTGGACTTGGACTTATTCTCCTGGTCATCAACTGGAAATCCGCGCTGTGGATGGTATTGGCTCCTATCTCTTTTCTGCCATGGGTTCCTGCCATTGCCACAACAACATCACAGATCCCTCATTGGCTGTGGCCGCTGTCCGCTTGGGAGCTATTCCGATCTTTGGCCATAACAAGCACCGGTTGGGCAAGTCAGCCTATGGCAATCCTAACCTGGTCAGTGGTGTTGGGTTTGGCTGTTTTTGGAACGATTCGGAATGCGCGTGATCAGAAGATTGGATTACTCTCAATTTTTGGACTTGCGCCGTTGGCCGGAATGCTTGCTTTCTCGATCCTCATTCGCAACGTTATTTTTTACCGTCCAGCAGGGCCGCTTGTGGCCGCCATGCTTCCGTGGATTATCGTGGTGATATGGCCAAAGGGTTTGAAGGCCCGTGCCATTGCCTGGTATATCATGATCGGCATCATGGCCATTGGCCTGATGACGACGAATGGAAGTCAGAAGGGAGGATCCTTATCAGAATGGGCTGGCTTCATTAGTCACGAATGGCAGGATGGGGATGTGATCTATAACGCCACATGGACCACGTTCTATCCAATGAGGTATTACCTTCCAGACGATGAGTACATTATTGAGAATGCAAAGGGCCACGTTTTTTCAGGGGAAGGACAGCCGCTTGAAAACATCCCGCATAAACGCGCCTGGTTGATTTGGAGCAAGGACAGCGGCCTGCTGTCACAGAGTGAATGGTCCCAGTTGCAATCTTATGCGGATCAAGGTCAGTTGATTGGCCAAATCAATCTGCCCCAACTGGCCCCAGTAAGCTTTTACTTAATTGATGGAGGTGTGAAATGAGAGATTTTTTGAAAGAACTCTGGTGGATGTTTTCGCCCGTCATTATCTTGGCAACTGTTTTGATTGCCATTGACCGGTGGCTTTTACTGCGCGACTTCAGACGCCTGGTTGATGATGTTTATGGAACTGATTTTAAAGAATCCGATGAAATGATTTACCCGGAGGATCAATCAATTTGTGGTCATTGCGGAGAAATTGACCCGCAATCAGAATCGTGTCCATCGTCACCCAATGGTTTGCATAAACTCGAAAGGCATTAGGAGGAAGAATGATCATCAATGCCATCAAGACGCGCCTGGACTATGACAGGCTTACCCAATACATTGAAGTGTTTTTCCTTATGGCTATCACTCTGATTTTGCGCCTGTACAATTTGACATCTGTATCCCTCTGGTATGATGAAGTTTTCACCGGGCTTGTGACCCAACTTGATCCAGGCGGTATCATGCAAGCTACAATGGGGGATGTTCATCCACCGCTTTATTACATTGTCACGTGGATGACGACAAGGCTTTTTGGTGATGTCAACGAATTGTCGTTACGTCTGCCGTCCGTACTGGCATCTGTCGCCTCAGTTTATGTTCTGTGGATGCTCCTTCAACATTACAACGTTGACAGGTCAAAATCTTATGTCATCATGGGTATCTTTGCCTTGTTGCCGTCCTCACTCCATTACGGGCAGGAAGCACGGATGTATGCGCTTCTGCAACTTGCATACCTTGGCCTTGTACTGGCAGGCGTAAAACGCAATTGGATATTGGTTGGGATGCTGGCTCCGGTTCTTCCATACTTGCAAAACTATGGATGGTTCTACTTGGCCACGACCGGATTGTTTCTTTTATGGAACGAATACAGACAGCAACGGTTTACCCGTTTCCCAATTGGACTTCTGGCTTTTCTGACCGTGCCCGTTCTGTATGCGCCATGGCTCATGTATGGTCTAAGTGTTCAAATGGCCAAAGTAGCAGACGGTTACTGGATTTTGCCGGTTACGCCTGGAAGTGTAGCCCAGGCTTTGCTTGGGATGATTTGGGGGGTGTCTCTGCCACAGTGGGCAGTCATGTCCGTGTACATAACAACCCTCACCATCATGGCTGTGGCTGTTGTCATCACAGCAAAGTCAGAGTTCAGGTGGCTTGTCTGGCTTGGCTTTGCGCCCATGGCCATGGCCATACTGGCCAGTGCGTTGTTCAAGCCGATTTTCATTATGCGGGCATTGGTTCCCTTGACGCCGTTTATCGTCTGGCTTGTCGTGCAATCCTTTTGGGGATCCACCAGACGGAATATCTTTGTGTATGGATCAGCCGCTGCCGTTTTATTCTTGGCCTGCTGCAACTATTACGGTTTGATCGGAAACAGCAAATCAGACGGCGGACTGGCAGACAGAGTAACCTATTATCTCCAATCAGATCAACCAGTTTATTACGTTGGTGACGGGCCGATGACGATCATGAGCTTCTACCACCCGGAGCTGCAAAACATTGAACTCACTGTTTGTGGCATGACACCTGGTGGATTGACCCCGACAACCAGAAGCGCATTTGGTTGGACAATCCAGGAACCTGACCGACCAGGTCTTTTATTATGGGCAGCCGGTCCGCTTTCGCCTTCATGCGAAACTGACCAGGTTGTTGATTTGCTGAACCGGACCCATGCAAAATTGATTGCTGAATTGAAATCAGACGAATTGGTAAAGGTGACCGTATGGCAATTAGAACCAAATCAATCGAAATCTCTCCCGTAGTTTTTGGCGAAATCGTACCTGACACCGAAAGATCAGTATCAGTCAAAACGCAAGACAGCAAGGAGGTCTGCGCTACTGGCGCAATTTCCCCCGCCGTAGAAAATGTCCTTGAATTGCCAGCAACAAATCTAAACCCGTTAAGGCGTCGCGTGTTTGACAGACGCCGAATCAATTGGGGTTGGCTTGGAAAGTTTATCAAGTTTATTTGGAACCAGAGACCATGGCGGCCATTGACCACTGAAGAAAAGCGGGAACGTGATGAGAAGCGGGCAAGAAAGGAAATGGCTCACTTGCTTGAATCTGAAGCCAGAACAGCAGCAAGGTTGATCCAGACTGCACTGACACGACAGGACATATGCTACTGGTATAGAAAAACCGATAACTCGCCAATGAAGGTAAGGCCGGTTGTGTTCTCAGCTTTTGTTGGATCGCCTGACGCCTTGTATCTTAAGGTTGATACAAGAAGATTACCGCATGGTGTGACCATTTCAAAGCTTATCCAGGATGAGGTTGCATTAGACCTGTCTTTGACTGTTGGCCGTAGGGTAGTAGTGAAATATTCAGAGGTGACTGGTGTCTGGTACATTGTTGAGCGGGCAACCGGTGTTATGGGTATCCCACGGCATGTCATGTGGCAGGATATGATATCTGCATATCCAAAAAGCGCTGATGGACTTTCCATACCAATCGGCATCACAACGAACAACCGCCCTGTATATAAGTCACTTGGATCCATGTATAACATGTTGGTTGGCGGAACAATCGGAGCCGGGAAGTCCAACATGCTTAACGTACTTCTGTGTTCGTTGATCAGCCGTAATGCTCCATCCAGGCTTGAGTTGGTCTTGATCGATTTGAAAGGCGGTCTTGAATTCAGTGCATACAGGGGCATCCCCCATTTGATGAAATGCCCAGCCGCTCCTGATGGTATTGTCACCCGTCGTGAAGCCGTGCCAGATCTGCTTGACTGGATCATCATGATCGGTGAGAAGCGCATGGAAACTATGCTGCAATCTGGAGAGAAAGAAATTGGGCGTTATAACCAACGTCACAGGAAAGAGGCTATGAGCCATATCGTGGTTGTGGCTGATGAATGGGCCGACCTGAAGCTGGATCCTCAATGCGGTAAGAAGTCCAATGAAAAGATGATCAACATTGCGTCACGTTATCGCGCTGTTGGCATTCATGTGATCCTCTGTACTCAGGTGCCAAAATCAGAAATCGTTGACACTCGTATCAAAGGCGTCTTGCCTGCCAAGATTGCGTTTTCGTGTCCATCCAATCAATCATCAATGGCAATCATTGATCATGGCGGTGCAGCCGGGTTGTCTCCAGCTGGACGATGTATTTTCGTTCACACAAAGGAAATGGAAATACAGACACCCTACCTGAATGACGAGCAGATTTTTGAGATTGTAAGGGCCGCAAAAGAAGGGAAGACTGTTGAGATTGAATCGAAACATGATGTCACCCCATTGGAAGTCATGACATGGGCGCTGGATTATGACAACGGCTATTTGTCCAGGAGGAAAATTTATCAGCAGTTCCATGACAGACACATCCCTGAGAATATCATCAACGACTGGCTGAATGAATGGGAGGGTCAGGAGTATGTAATTGGGTCAAGCGTTTATCGAGTTGTTCCGTCAAACGGTGGAAACAAACCCCGCCGGCTGATTGCGTTGGATCAAATAGAAAAGGAGAAGGACAATGGCTGATGGAAAATTACATGCAGCGGTAAGTGTTATCCTGGCCGGAAGCGGGCAGGCCCTGCAGCAAATCGCATCTGTCACATCTTACCAGGCAATGGCGTTCAGTCTTGGGGCGCTGTTGGGAATTATTTTGACACCAGATCTTGACCTGGTCGGTGGATCCATTTCACAGCGACAGGTACGAAAATCTACGGGAAATATCATTGGGCTGATCTGGGCCATGTTATGGTATCCGTATGCAAAGCTTCTTGGTCACAGGTCGTTCTGGAGCCACACGCCGATCATTGGAACCATCATCAGGATTATATATGTTTTCGGCCTTCCGCTTTTACTATGGTCCATGTTATGGCAAGCGGGCCATGTGTCCGTTCCTCCGCCCATTCCTGTGCTTGGCCAGCTGGATCCACTTTTGTTCTGGGTGCTGCTTGGCCTGTCTGTCAGTGATCTTTTCCATTGGCTCATGGACTTATAACCACCATATATGGGGGTATGCTTTTCAGGCAGTGGTTGATGAAGGCCTTTTGGTGGTGATAACGGTTGTGATAATTTTAGATTATCGAAACCAATCGGCCTTTTTACCGCACAAAACAGGCAATTTTTGCATCAATAAAGCAAAAACAGGGATCAAAAATGACCCCTGTTTTTTATTTTGGTGCTGAATTTGACCCAAAAACGCCCTGGAAAATAAAATAATTTATTCAGCCTGTGCCTTCCTGGAGGCAAAAAAGGCACCCCCTATATATGGCGGTAATTTTTTAATCTAGCTATTTCGCTATGTAGCTCTACTTTGAACTTTTGATCGGAAAGCAATTCTCATTTTTCACGAATTATTGAGATTCTTTGCTATATTCGATGATTTCGTTTTTTCGGCGGTTTAGATCAGAAGTATTTCTGGAAATCATAAATACACCATCTTTTCCAGGAAAATCATTAGCAGAAATGTAGGGTGACCAAAAAATGGAATTATTATCAGAATTGAACACAAGATAAAACATATTTTGATAAGGTGCTGAGTTTAAATCGTGTAAAACATCATCTGTAAAATATTCCGTAAATTCAGAAAATTCTATATGATTCTGCTCTGGTATAAATTTACATTGTGCTAGCACATCATACACACATAAATTACCAAACACACTTATGAGGCATTTCATTTCATGAAAAGAAACGACTACAGGGTACAATTTTATTTGGTCAGTATTTTTATCCATATTTTCCTTTATATTACCAGCATAAATCTCGTAGATTTCTGCTGGTGTTTTATTGTCCATAGATTAAGGTGAATGCTTGTCGATAACAAGCAAAATTAGGTTTAGTTTTCCTCTGGATCACCTTGATAGTTTTCACCAGTATCATCAGTATCATCAGTATCATCAGTATCATCAGTATCATCAGTGGTAAGATTATAAATAGCGCTCTTAACAGCTCCTTCTTTTAATACATCGCCGAGTTTTTTTCGAAATTCAGCTGGTGTATCTGATACCCAAGGATTTGATACCTCTTTACTGCCCGCTATTGTTTGAAGCGCAGATATCGCACTACCATAGTATGGTGAGGTTGATTCGTAAGTCTTTTTTAAAAAATTTGGCAAGTCATTAGATTCCAATTGAATTGTTACTGGGTAAGGGTTATTAGGTCGATGCACAATCGAAAATAGTTGAACTGTTCGATTGCTAGGTACATGTTTTGCATGAACTATGATCATTATGTTATTAGTTTTAGTTCTTGCATCTTGTAAAACTAACTCCATTACCCCGTTACTACCTTGATACCAATCTTTTTGGGCAACCTTTAGAATCTCCCTTGGGGATTGGGTATCACTAAGATTAAGATCATTTGGCCAAAAGTTACTCATTATTATCCTCACGAAAGTTTACTAGAATCGGGAAATGATCTGAAGCTTTATTGACATCTGGATGTCCCATACTGCTTACTATGGATTCCGCCCCAGCCTCAGTTAAAATTTTCACACTATCAAACAATCCAACAATTGAATGGTGGATTATTACTTGATCAAGCATACTCCATCCATAAGGTCCCTGATTGCTTGTGTTGTATATAGTCCCAGGAGGCCCGTTTGTGTTGTCGCCAAAGAGACTCCACATTGGATTGTAATAGAAATCATATTTTTTACCAAGGAATGTACGAAATCCACGTTTTACACATGCTTTTGCCATCATCGCATTAAGACCTAATGGCGTGATCATGCCATCCTCATATGGGTTCATATTAAAATCCCCAAGAAGTATAAACTTGTTAGTTCTCTTTTCCTCTTGGAGAAATTTCAATTCATCTGCTAAAGTTTTGGCAAACAATTGTCGATGATTACTATCATTATTTCGAATATCGATTCCATGAACAAGCACCAAAAGAATATTGTGGTTTCCAATATGAAGATTTCGTACACTAGTTCGCTTTGTCTTATGAGTCTCTGACAAGTCTAGGTGGAGATTTCTACAAAAGCAATGAAATCGTTGACCGGATTTTGTTATTACTCCTGGACGATAGAAATCTTGTGAAACATTCGTTTGCAGCGCAAGAAGGGTTTCTTTATCTGAGGTAGCATCTTCTGCGAGTACAACAATATCTGCCTCCGTCGATGCAGTAATCAAGCATACAAAATCCTTCAGTTTTTTCTTTTGTATGTTCCAGAAAAGAATTCGCACCAATTTAAATCCTTTATTTGCTTGTTTTTATAGAGACTCGACAATGCTTACAACCAATTTTTCTTGTACTGGCTTATCTAAACCATCAGCCCATACTGTGCAGATGAATTCATAATCTCCAATTTCTGGAGACTCTCTAATCTCTCTTGGCTCAGTTTGCCTCACCAATGCGGTTGTCATGTAAAAGTCAAACGTATTCGTATCTTTGGCGTGCAAGACCCAGTCTTGACCGCCAGTAAATATAAAGTCTACATTATTTATTTTTTTGAATGTGAAACGATTGTCATTAAGCCAATCTTTGGCTTCTATCACAGGTGAAAGAATAGATTTAGTTTTTGGTGGAGAAAATTCAAAGCAAATTTGAACTGACTTTGCGGCAACTTCTCCTTCATTCCGAATGACAAGCCAAAATTGTGGGTATCCATGACTTACACGGATTTTTGAAACCAAAGACTTCAAGGATTTAACTTTCGATATGGGCAAATCATTCACATTGCCCAATCCGATTTTTATTACAGGTTTGTGATAAATTGCCTGACGAATTTTACTTAATTCCCAATAAAGTATGGGAATGCCAAATACTGTGACAAGAACTTGCATCCATCCAGCCACATCTGAATATGACTTTGCGATAAATGCTTGATATATTTGGCTGAGAGCAAACACAGCCAATACGACAATGCAAAACGAAATAAGCGCGAAACATACTTTTTTCATTATCTTTACTTTATATAAAGGTATCGTATTGCAAATATATTAGGTTACTTCAGATTATTTGTGGCCACCAAATCTTAAATGATTATATACCTTGGCCTTTTTAAACACAACCATGATAAGAGGAGTAATTATATGGCGTTACCTGTTTAGAGTTTGATATATTTGATTTGTTTTGTAATCAATCACCTTTATGGTCATGATATCCGCAGCCATTGTCAGGCTATCACGGATCAGCCTGACCCTACTGTCTGGATCGTAATTCCAGACAACCGGAACCTCCTCGATTTGATAGCCTAACACTCTGGCAATGTGGAGAACTTCCACGTCAAAGGCCATGCTGTCAATCACCGATCGGCTGAAAATATCACGCGCCGCTTTGTAGTTGAAAAGCTTGAACCCGCATTGCGTATCCTGGATCCCTGGTACCACCATTTGAGCCAATGTGTTGAACACCCGGCCAGTAAAATGGCGCTGCTGTGGTTCGCCAAATCGAATGGCGCCTTTCGCCTCCCGACTGGCAATGACAACAGGGGCGGAAAAACTCATCAGATTGTCGAGCCATTCAATTGGCATGGACAGATCTGCATCGCACATGAACCGATAACGCCCCTCTGAGTGCAGCATACCATAGCGTACTGCCCGCCCTTTGCCTCTTGACATCAAAGACACAGCAATAATCTCAGGGTGCAGCTCATGATACTGACAGGCAATTTCAAATGTGGCATCATTGCTGCCATTCTCAATTACGAGAACTTCAACCGAATAAGATTTGGTCTTGATCCATTTCAAAATCTTATCCAGACTGGTCGGCAATCTTCTTTCCTCGTTATGTGCTGGAATGATAATAGATAAATAAGGCATATGTCCCTCCTATGGATATGGGTTTAGTGTTGCTGTCATCACCGGTTGAGGCGGTTGCCCAACAGATGATATTTCCAAATTGAAACATATGATCGGCAAGTACACCCAGACTGAAGGTGTGAAGTTAAGTGGCTGTGGTGTCCTGGTTGCCGTTGCTGTCGGTGTTGGGGTAGCTGTTGGCTGCTGTGGTTCTGCTGTCACCTGGACAATCACTGTATGTACAACTATCACGGTAACTTTCTTTTCAACTGGGATGGATACAACCCGCGTCACCATGACCGTGCTTTGAACCGTTCGTTCTCTTGTGATTTGCACTGGGATGGTGATATAACGCGCCGGCTGTGTCTGCGTTTTCGTTGGTGTGCGCGTGATGGTTGGTGTCGGCGTGTTTTGTGGAATCTGGGTTGCCGTTGGTAGGGCCGTGTTTTCCATGGTCGCCGTTGGCATTGCTGTTGGCGTGGCCAAAATTTGTGGAGCCACAACCGTTGCACCACAAATCGAAATGCCAATCACTGCCACAACGACAATGACAATCACCGATGTGCGAGAACGCTGTGTCTTCCAGCGGTCAATCTCGTCCGTTGGGTTTGATCCAGCTTCTGCCATGAAAAACGGTGGTTGATTAAACATATCATCCTACAATTGGCACAAGAGATTTGATCAGTTTATACGCGCCAATAACCAGTCTGGCCAATTCAGCCAGTATCACTATGGTTATTGCTATCAGTGGAGTTGTCATGTCAAATGTTGATCCAATCAAAATGTAAGTTGCCGTCAGAGCTTTCTGGACGTTACTGGCAACGGACCCTGAAAACGAACTTTCATACAAGGGGAGGTTGCTCCCGAAAGCAACAATGGCAATATCACTGGCTGAAAACATGATGTCCCAGAAGTTCACATTTTGTTCTGGAGAAATCCATTCTGGTGGATTGGTTGTTCTATCCCAGTTGATTGGAATCCAGTCCCCGGGTTTGTATACCGTGGTTCCTTTTGTAAATTCATTATTGGTGATGTTTAGCTTGTAATCTTCAACCATAAAATAATAATCTTGTAACCATTGGTCGCCAACTGGAAAGCCCCAATGAAGATGGGCAAAATTATCATCTTGTTTTGCATATCCGCAGTTGGCGTCAAATTCTCCTTTAACCAATAAACCAATGGGGTCGCCAGCGGCATAAACTTTTCCCTTTGTGATTGGTGTCGTTGGATCCAGGTGAGCATAAAGGTATGGTCCAATTATGGCTGCTTTACTAGTATTGTCATTGTCGCATACATAAGTGACCTCGCCTGCCACAGATGCATAAACCATATTAGGTGCGTTACCTGCGGCAGTATCACCATCGGTCATCATATCAATGGCTTTGGCGTTCGCCAGTTTGAATCCAGGATCATGGACACCGAGGCCGCCATATAAAAATTTGTAACCTTTCAACATCGGAAAAATTGCGCCGTAGTTATCATCAGCCTCATCTGCTGCATTAGCACCTGCTACGTCAAGGATTGATTTTTCTTCCAACGCCTTTTGCTGTTTTTCAAGCTTCACGATGTAATCAATTTCCAATTGTCTTGGAATCGGATCATACACTTCAGCAACGAACCCAAGGTTTTTTACAGCGCCTGTAAAGGTGACATAGTATGTCCCACCCCAAGCCATATTGTCTTCAAGATGCCAGCGCCCGTCATGAGGAACATTAACAAGACAGGCGACATTCGCAGATAACTTTTTTCCAGGTTCGATGACGTCCCACCCGGTGATAGCATAACCCTGGCAAACCTCTGGTGGATTCGCAATGATTGCATCTTCAATTGCACCAATGATATGATCTGGCACTGCAACATTATCAGCCGTGTACCATGTGATACCACCATCAGCACTGGCAGATTGAACTGCCAGTGCCATTGCCAGAAAGCATAAAATCCAAGCCGCTTTTAATCTGTTCATACTCCACCTATGAGTTCATACCTGGTGCAATCCAACGTTCATAGACATAAAAGATGACACCAAAAATGGATCCCAAGTTAATAATCAGTTGTATCCAAGGCATGATGCCAGTTGAAACAAACAGGTTTATGACAAAGCATAATGCGCCCGCATTGGTCTCACCAACTACACTTGTCAACGGCGTGCTGCAATCCATGCTTGGACCTTCTCCACCTCCTGTCAGACTGATATTCAATCCACCACCATTGAGTGGACCATTCTGCGGATTGGTGATGAACTTGATTGGATTTGTGTAATCGTTGACACCTGGTAACGTTTGGTTGCCCCACGGGTAGGCGCTGACCATAACACGTACAATGTCGATTGATTCACGCACTTCATTGATTGGCCCGAATGGATACCGATCATCCAGGACATGCGGGAGAGCGGCTATAGTTTGAGCATGGCGAGGTTGGAACGAAACAAAATTGATCGCCTGGCACCGCTCGTACTCAAACCACGCACCGACCCACAGCCAATCAAGGCCGCCTGGAGGATCGCAGTCAAGGAAACCTGCGGCGGGTGTTGTCAACGGTCCGGGTGTCCAGTTAGGGATAGGAGTAAATACGCCACCAGGTGTAACAGTTGGTCCACCGGGTGTGATGGTTCCTGTTCTGGTAACATAATAAACCGTTCTTGTCCCAGTCCTCGTAGGTCCAGGTGTCTGGCTTGCCCATGGTGTTCCTGGTGTCAAGGTTCCTGGAAGGAGTGTGAGTGTCCCTGTTCTTGTTGGGGCGAGAGTGGGTGTGATTGCAGCTGTCGGACCCGCAGTTGGTGTCCCTGCCAAAGCGCACGCGCCTGTTGGGATGCCGTTCAATGCCATGGCAACGCCATCATAGTCCGTTGTCACCAATTGGCTTGTGGATCCCAACACAAGTTTATATGTTCCTCCTGGTATGTTATACCGATATGTGTTTACCCGTGTCCATTCAGATGCCATGGTCGGGTAATCAATGATGGACGGCGTCATATAAAACCTTGCAGACGTCTGGGTGTTTTCAAGGTAAATATTTGGATGACCACGAATCCAGGTTCGCAGATAAACCATGCCGCCAGCACTGGGAACGGTGATGACCTGGCTGATCGGAGCGGTATTGGATGACATCATGGCCGCGCCATACATAGGTTTTACAGGGCCGCCAGAATAGCCCACATTGCTGAAAGCATTCCAGATCCATCCATCTGTCCCCTGTTCAAAATCACAGTTTTTGATGTAGATTTGACTGGCTGTATATGTCGGGGTGATTGTCCTGGACGGCGTGACAATAACTGGTGTGATCGTACCAGTAACAATGCCCGGAGTTCGTGACGGCGTTGGTAGATATTCACCCTGTTCATCGTAATCACACTCAGTTGACCTTGGGGTATAGCCTATGCTGATGTCATCGTAATAGACTGTCTCAAGCCCGTTTGCATAGAGTTGAAGGCTTGATGGAATTCTGTGAGATAAATGCAAAATGTACGTGCCAGCTGGCAAGTTATATAAAGTACCAGTGTATAGTTGCCAGTCACTTTCTACTGGCAGTTGCACACTATCAAGCAGATAAATCTTTTCGTTCTGCTCATTGGTCAAATACACTACGGCGGTTGACCTTGGGTTATATCCCAAAATAAACGCATCCATGAAATGCGTTTGACGGTTACGCGCCCGGACTTTCCAGTAGATGTGGGTGGTTGTCTCTACCGTAAATTGCTGATAGATATCGCTGCCAAATAGATCTGATACTGGAAACGCACTTCCATGGATCGGGCCAGTTGCCTGGAACTTTTGATTACAGGCCGGGTTCCCGTTGAAGAACATGTTTTCCAAAAAACCAAGTAATGGTGTGATCCGGCCAAACTTTTCACCGCCATATGTGTATGGTTCATTCAGGGAGTATTTTGTTACAAACGGATATTGCCCTTCCTGCCATGGCGTTTGATCTTCAGAAAATTCCATGTCGCCGTCAACGATCAGGTTGTCAAAAGTTTCCACGATACCGCTGTTATTTCCATAGCAGTATCCTTCAACTGATGCGCCAATCTTTCCTGACGGGCCTTCCCATGAATCGTAATCGCGCCGGTAATACTCAAGGCTTACTGAGTTTGAAGCGTATATGGTCTTATGCGCCAAATCTCTTGGACGGATCCCAAAGGCGTATTGATCATATAAATTGTTGTCCCAATTTTTGTTATAGTTGACCCACGTCCCCCATGTGATTGTGGTTCCACCTTCGACGCCTTCAACTTTTATACCCCACTGGGCATAATTGTTTTGCACAATGGTATTCCTGGTAACTTTCGCACTGGCAATCATATTGGATCCGCATGGGGCCAGTGTGACGGTGCAAGAACTTCCATAAGAAGCCTCGCACGATGGAGTGTAACTATAATACCAGTATTGCGCGTAAGCCTGGCTTGTGGGTGTTACGGTTGGGGTGCTAGTTGCCTGGAAAAGAGGGCTGGCACTGACGGGAACGACAAATAAAGCCGCCAGTGCCAGCATGGAAATGATAGTGAGGACTGTCAGACGCTGTTTCATGACCTACCGACCGCCGCCGCCCAGGCTGCCAAAAGCATTTTTGATTGCTTTCACAACCCAGTTGACGAGACCAAAGCCAACGGTGATACCGATTGGCAACGCGAAAATGGGGAACAGCTGCGAGGCCAGAGGCCCCGCTTGCGCCAACGCGCCCATGATGTCGAAACTGAAGGACAACATATATACACCTCCTGAGTGTGTTATAAAGGATTGGTGAGAAGTCCGACATCCTCACTGCTTATTCAACCAACCGATGAACTCGCTGCACAAATAAATCACGGATCCTACGATCCCGAACACAAGTGTGAAAACAGCAAGCCACATCATGGGCTGGCCAAATACCAAAATTACAGACTGCTGAAAATCTACCCAGAGAGACCCAGTCACAGGACCTCCTTAAACCACTTACTGACAGCAGCCGCCAGAATATAAGCTACTGCAATGAGTGCATAGATAACGCAGAACATCAGGATCAATTCAAAGAGTTGTCCTATGAGGGGTTCCATCCATTGTGTCCTTTACGCCTTTGGCCAATGATAGGATTCCATTGATACTGAGTTCAATCAGCAGGATCAGGGCAATTGTTATTTCACCGAAAGAAAACGACCGTTCCACTCTCACCGTCGCGCCACTGGGGAGGGGCAGATCTGCGCGGTAGGCGAGAGTAGGCGTGGCCGTCCTGGTTGCCGTTGGCGTCACAGTTGGTGTTCCTGACTGCTCCAGGGGTGACGCTGAAACAGGCGAAAACATCAAAAGTAAAAGGCCTGCGAGAATCGCCAACAATGCAACTTTCTTCATGTCCAAATGGTAACAAATTGTTGCCATTTAGGCTATTGTGAAAATTTGAAAACCTTTACCATCCCCCGTATAAAAATGAGCAAGAAAATTACTATTTGTCCTGCTGTCACCTGATAAATAACTTTGGTATTGTTTGCGACGTCCTGACTATAAGGTTCAGGGTCCACCGGTGCTGCAATGATTGATGAGTAACCGAATGGGCCTGTCCAGGCAGTGAGCGTGTACCCACTGCCTGATACTGGTTGCAGTTCGGTCAATGGCTGCCCACGTAACCACAGATCAGATCCAGTCTGGGCAGCAATCATGCAGACAATCAAGAGAAGGGAACTCACGTTATTCCATGTATATGGGGCAATAGGCCCAGGCCGTTGGGCTTGAAACAGCGGTTAGGATTCCGCCAGTGTACGTCATGGTGACATACGAGCATTGGTGATTGCCAGAGGTCGAAATCTGAACATTGTAGAGAACCGTCACGGTTGTCGATAGGCCGGTGGCGGTGAGGGTTCCAGAGCTGTTGCCTATATTGTAGCCTGTGGCCTGGTGCGTACCTTTAGAAACCAATGCGCCTTCTGTGGTGATGGCTTTGCTTGTTGCCAGTGTCATCACCTTATTGCTGGAGGCACCACCCCCTACATAGAAAATCATATCAGCCGCAGCTGTGGCACCAAACGAAATGAAGTTCATTCCGTTCACGTCACTGCTGATAAACGCTGTTGACTTTGGTTCATCCCAGGCGCTGCTTGCGCTATACCCATCGTTGAAGTGGTAGAATCCCCCGTATTTTCCACCGCTCGTTGCCTGACCCAGAATAAAATACTCCAGAGCCGCTGTACCAGCTGATGACGCATTGACCAGGATATACCCGGCGCTGCCGTTCTTGTTGGCGCGCACGTCCACTTCCCATCCAGGATAGCGGGTGCCAACTCCCAAGTATCCGTTTGTTGAATCGAAATACAGGTTACTGGTGGCAACGGCGCCGGTTGCACCTGTCAGCCAAATGGACCCTGCTGTCTGGGTTGTGGACGTGCCAGTACCACCGTTCCCAATGGTCAGCGGACCGCCAGTGTGATAGGTTGTGCTGTTAATGTTATGGGTTGCTGTAACAACGGCTGTACATGTCGCCGTCCCAGATGCATTGACACCGGTAACGTAGTAACCGTCAGAACATGTGTTTGAAATCCGGGCCTGCAAAACTGTTGATGAAGCCGCAATTTCAGTCCCATTTAAAACAAGCCCGAAACCAACGGTGTACGTGGTATTGGTATCCACATCAACAGTACACGTCGGTATGCCCGTCTGATTGATGCCGGTCATGTGATAGCCGCCTGAACACTGACCAAGTACTCTGGACTGAAGGACAGTGCTGGATGCAGAGAATTCTGTCCCGCTTAAGGATAAGCCCCAACCGGCAGTATATGTGGTTCCGCCTTGATCAGCAGCGCAGTTGACAGATCCATCCTGGTTCACCCCGGTCATAACATCACCGGCTGAACATGACCCGGTTACCCGGACCTGCGCAACGCCAAAGTCAACGCTGAATTGATTACCTGTTAACGCAAGCCCGGACCCATTTGTATATGTGCCAACATCATCTATTCCATCAGCAAAGCCTGCCGGTACACCAGTCAAACCAGACCATGGTGATGTAAGCGCATTTAAAGCATACGGCGTTGCTCCAAGTTCCTGACGTGGTGACAATGGCGCCTTTGGATCTGCATTACAAGTGGCGGATGTTTCCAACCACAGAGATGTTCCATCAAACACGGATCCGAAATTCAGTGTCACCCAGAACCAACCGCTTGTTACAGTAATGTCATCATGCGTTTGGGTTGTGCCAACCTGGTTGCCATTTGTGCTTGCATCATATAATGCAAAATCGAAATCGCATTCCCCCGTTACTGGTGATCCATCCAATGTGATGTATCCGTGATACTGAAATCCTGATACACTGTCTGCCTGAACAGGTCCAACGGCTGTCATCACAATAGCCAAAACGAGAACTGTCGCCAATAATCTATTCATAGAAATATCCTCCATGCATACGATAACATGGGGAATATTTTTAGGCTATTGTGATTTTCTTGGGTAGTATCCAGTTGCAAAATCTATGGATTGCTCGTAAAATATTTTATGCCTATGCTTTGCCTCCCACCTGGGGCATTTTCATAATTATTTTCTTCATCAAGATTGAGAGTGCCCGCAAGGGGCATTTCATTCGAGTCCCTCCTGGGGCACCTTTCTATAAGCATAAAAAGGTTTAGAGTGCCCGTGGGGGGCATTTCATCCGAGTCCCTCCTGGGGCACCTTTCTATAAGCATAAAAAGGTTGAGAGCGCCCGTGGGGGGCATTTTATCCGCGTTCTTCCTGGAGCATGTTTTAATTCTTCGTAATTGCCCAGCTAGCCATACAAAAGTTCAGGGAGCGGTTTGGTCGGCAAATTTTCAGCCGTCCTGAGATACCGCAATAAAAGTCAGTTACCCTCTTTTCTTCCTTTGCAATCTTCGCGATCTTCGCAGTAAAAAATGCCCAAAAAAGACCCTGCGCAAAATTCGCCGGGGCGTAACAATCCATATGCATCCGGGTTATTTAAGTGAGCGTATTCACTGGCGTTTGATGATAAAATTACTCATCCCATTAACCGCTGCTTATTTTCCGGAGGACTGACCATGATTTTTGTTGATAATGAGCACAACACCAAACCTTATATCAACCTGGCCATTGAAGAGCACCTGATGCGCAACCTGGCCACCGATGAGGATATTCTGCTGTTTTACATCAACGAGCCCTCCATCATCATCGGCAAGCACCAGAACACCCTCGAAGAGATCAACCTGGAATATGTGCAGAGCCATAACATCCATGTCACCCGGCGGCTTTCAGGCGGCGGCGCAGTCTATCATGACCTGGGCAACCTCAATTTCAGCTTCATCACCGAAAACCGTCCTGAAAACGTGCACAACTTCCGCAAGTTCACCGAGCCGGTGGTGCGCGCCCTGCAAACCCTGGGTGTGCCGGCCGAGGTGGGCGGGCGCAACGATATCCTGGCCGATGGACGCAAAATTTCGGGCAATGCCCAGTATATCTCCGGCAAGCGCATGGTCAGCCACGGCACCCTGCTCTTCAACACCGATATGAGCGAGCTTTCGCGCGCGCTGAACGTCAAACCCGGCAAAATCCAGTCCAAAGGCATCAAATCGGTGCAAAGCCGCGTGGCCAACATCAGCGAATTTCTTGCCGCCCCCATGGATACCGAGACCTTCCGCACCCACCTGCTGCACGAGATTTTAGAACGCAGCGAATCCATCCCGCAGTATCATCTCACCCCGGCCGATTGGGAAGCCATCAACGCCCTCTCGCTCAGCCGCTACCAGACCTGGGACTGGAATTACGGCCGCTCGCCGGAATTCAACGTGCAAAAGACCAACCGCTTCCCCGGCGGCGAGGTGGATGCGCGCATTGACGTGCACGACGGTATCATCAAATGCATCCGCTTTTACGGCGATTTCTTCAGCCAGAAGGAACCTTCAGAGCTCGAAGCCCGCCTGGTGGGGGTGCGTTACGAAGCCGCTGCCCTGACCGCCGCCCTGGCTGGCGTTGAGGTGAGCGAATTTTTCCACAGCGTGGATAACGAAGCCTTCGTCAATTTTCTCTATTACGCCTGACCGGCTGCGGCATGCGCAAAAAGAGACCGCCTGGATATACATATCCCGGCGGTCTTTTGATTAAGATCTATTAGGTTGGCGGTGCCGCAAAATAAATGTGCTACTGCTCAGCCGGGTCTTTTCTTTATACCGCCAAGGCACGAAGGGCGCAAAGGAAGAAAAAAGATCAAAATCTGATTTCTTTGACTGTTTCGCCTGTCCCCACTTCACGAGGGGCTTTGCACAGCGGGCTCGATGGAGCGGACTGACCGGTCTTTTTGAACCAGGCCTGAGTGGTTTGACATTGTCACATTCCAGCATTACCTGACTTTTTATCACTTTCAATCAGGAAATTAACCGCCCGTGGTTTTTGTCTCCCCGAAGGGGAAACAAAAACCACGATTAACAATCGCCCCCTCCCGAAAATCGGGAGGGGGCCGGGGGGTGGGCGATGAATAATCTTAATGCGACATTGTCGAAGTGGTTACCCTTAAAATTTATCAGATTAGCAGTGCCAAAAAATGGATGCGGCTAATCCGGCATCTCCGGCGCGCGGGCGGCCGCTTCCAAACGGGCGGTGGTCTGCTCCAGAGCCTTCATCCAGCGGCCGCGGCCGGCCACTTCATCTGAAAGCAGGTTCTTCAGATCCATCTGTTCGCTCACCAGTTCGCGCACGCCGCGGTTCAGGCTGCGCACGCTTTCAGCCAGCTCAGCGGCGCGGGCATGGTCCTGTTCAAGGCTTTTAGCCAGTTCGGTCGTGGTGCGTTCTTCCACCTCGCCCAGGCGGCGGGCAGCCTCTTCAAAAGCGCCAAAAGCAGGGGTCAGGTTCTGCAGCAGCCCTTCAAGGCGGGCATGCGCCTCATTAAGACGGGCGGTTTCATCCCTCAGGGCCTGCGCGCTCTGCATGGCCTGGGCCACCTGTCCGGCGGCGGCAGCCATCTCATGGGCCGCCGTGCGCAGGTCGCCGGTCACTTCGGCCAGCTCATCCACGCTCTTCTGGCGCACCTCGCCCATGGCCCCCATGCGCTGATTTTCAAGCTCAATCACCCGGTCCAGCTCGGCGCGGCGGGTTTCAAAATTCTCGGTAAAGCGCTGCAGCGATTCCAGCAGGGCCAGGCTGCGCTCTTCAGACGTGGCCAGTTTCTTCCAGCGTGCGTCATCCATCAGGCGGCTGGCGCGCCACAGCAGGTCGTCCAGTTCAGCCGAAAGCTCCACTGCGCGGCGCAGGGCATTTTCCGCCTGGTAACTGCCGCGAATCATCACTACCAGGGTCAGCAGCAGCATGATGCCGATCAGCGCCGAATCAATGGCGGCCACCCGGCTGAAGGTCAGCGGCTGGCCCAAAAAATCACTCAGTCGCCCGGCAAAACCCTCTTCCCAGAGCAGCAAAAATGGCTTTTCAATCAGTTCTGGGGCGCGCCGCAGTGCCTCCAGATATGCCTGCGCGGCCTGTGAAAGCGCAAACCAGGTAAGCAGAATGGGCATCAGAATCAGCACATTGCGCAGCACTTCCAGCAGGGTCACCCAGCCGGCGCGGCGCTGGTAGGTGGCGCGGGCATGGTCAATCAGCGCGGTGGCGTTGAAGGCATCGTAAATGTTGTTATGCACCCAGTAGCTGGCGTCGTTCTGGATATCGCTGGAAATTTGCTCCAGGCGGCGGGCTGAAAGCTCGTCAATGCCGTCTTCGCGCAGTTTTTGCACGAAGGCTTTGATATCCGATTGCAGGCGCAGCAGCTCAGGGTTGTATGGACGCATGATTAAACCTGGACGGCAAAGAAGGGGATGAGCATCTCCCGCTCAGAAAGGCCGCCGTGCCGCCCGATCAGGCGGTTTTCCTTGTTGGGCCACCAGAAATAGGCGTCGCCGTGAGCCACCGCCACCAGGTCGCCCAGGCGGTCTGCCAGCTTTTCATAAGGCTGCGGGGTGGGACCCATCAGGCCCGATTCCAGCACCTGGCGCGACGACAGGATGGAGAACTGGCCCGGCCAGTTTTTCTCAATATAGTCGCGCACAAAAGTCTCCTGGCCGGGGCGCAAATGGAAAAAGGTCAGGCGGTTTTCGCCGGTGGGCTGCATGTGCAGGGCGCGCGTCAGTTCAGGGTGGCTGCGCAGGTCGCGGTGCGGGTCCCGTTCGGTGCGGGTCAGGCCGTGGTCGGCCGTCAGCACCAGCAGGGTTTTCTGGCGCGCGGGGGCGCTCAGGCGGCCGAGGAAACAAGTGTCAAAAATATGGCTGAAAGCGTTAAATTCCGCTGCCACGCGTTCATCGTCCGGGCCGTAGAGGTGTGAAAGGGTATCCAGTTCACCCCAATAGGCATAGACATACATGCGCTCATCGGGTTTCTGGTTCAGCAGGCTGGCCAGGCTCACCCACAGGTCAGCCGGCGAAACATAAGAATTCACGTGGGCATCCTGCAGGTGCATCATGGAAAGGCCCGAGCGCGAGATGGATTGGTGCAAAAAGGCATAAGGCTGCACGCCGTGAGCCTTCATGTGCCCGCCGATCACCGGGTCGGGCAGGAAGGTTTCCGGTTCAAAACCAGCGCGGCGCAGGCCGCCGGTGTCGCCCAGAAAGGTCATCGCCGAATGCAAAATCATGTTGGCCACCACGCCGTATTCGCGCAGCCACAGCTCGTAGCCGGCAATACCGTGGCTGGCCGCCGGCGTGCCGGTCCACAGGGTGGTGAGGGCGGCCGAGGTGGTGCTGGGGCAAATGCTGGTGATGGGTGCCAGCAGGCTGTTGGGCAGCAGGCGCTGCCAGACGCCGCCAAAGCCCTCCTGCAAAAATCGCTGGAAGCTGTGCAGCCCCAGGCCGTCGAGCACCAGCACAATCACGCGGTCATACTGGCCGCCGCCAACAGCGGATAAAATTTCAGGCTGCAGGGGCGGAGCGCCCCATTCGGGAATGTTCAGCAAACGGCAGGCCGTGGAAGGCACATTCAGCAGCGAGCCGCCGTCATATTGGGGGTAAACCAGGTCATCACCCAGGTTCAGCGCCGGAAAACGGTTCTGGCGCAGGCCGGGCAGCAGGGTTTGGGTCAGGTCGGTCATAAAATCCTTTCAGGTGATTCAGCGCGTCGGTGTGGGCGTGCGGCTGGGCCGCGGAGAAGCTGTCGGTGTGGGCGTGCGCGTCGGCCGGTACGTCTCCGTCACTGTGCGCGTGATGGAAGCCGTGCGCGTGGGCCGCGGGGTGAGGGTTTCGGTCTCGGTACGCGTGGGCCGCGGGGTGCGCGTGGCGGTCGGCAGGCCGGTTTCGGTGCGCGTGGGGGTGATGGTCACCGTGGGCGTCTCGGTGCGCGTGGGCCGCGGGGTGCGCGTCGGTGAAGGCGTCAGCGAGGGGCGCGGCGAGCGCGTGGGCGAGAGGGTGGGCTGGGGCGTGTTGGTGGGGAACTGAGCCGGGTCGCCGGTGACGGTGAAGAAGCCCGACTGCACCCATTCCTTGCCCACAAAAATCACCACTTCATACTGTCCCGGCAGCCATTCTTCGGGCTTGGCATCCCAATCGGTATAACCGTAACCGCCGGTGCCGCCTTTCCAGGCCATGGTTTCATAATGCGCCAGCTCGCCGTTGCGGTACCACAGGGCAGACCACTGCGAACCCTGCAACATGCCGTCAAAACTGAAGGTGCCGTAAAGATGGCCCACCGGGTTGGCAAATTCGGTGCCCGGGTTCACCGGCAGGTTACTTTCATCAATGGCTTGGGAAAAGCGCAGGGCGCTGAACACCACATTGGGGTTGGGTTCCACGCTGCCTTCAAAGCTGTTCTCAATCGAAAGCGGGATGAAAGGCGTGTTGGTGATCGAAGGCGTATCGGTGATGGTGGGCGTCAGCGAAATGGTGGGCGTCAGCGAAACGGTCGGCGTCAGGGTCACCGTGGGCGTGCGGGTGGGCGTGGCTGTGGGCGGGTAAATTTTATAAATCACCGGCTCGGCAAAGCGGCTGACCGCCAGCGCCAGCAGCACCTGGATCAACGCTGCCCCAATCAAACGCCAGCCGCGCGCAGTGCGGTCGCGGCGTTTGCGGAAATAGGGCAGGCGCAGGCCGGCGCGAATGGACCGCACCCCCAAAAGGGCGCACAGGGCCGCGCTGAGCACCAGCAGGGCCGTGATCATCCAGACGCCAGCCTGAATATCCAGTTCAGGCATGAAACTGCAAATCCTTAGTATAAGCCTCGCCAAACAGGGCCACCGCCCCGCCGGTGTGCCAGAACACCACCGTATCGCTGGGCTTGAAGAAGCCGCGGCGGATCAGACCGATCAGGCCGGCTCCAGCGCGGCCGGTGTACACCGGGTCGAGCAGCAGGCCTTCGTGACGGGCAAAGAGCTGAATGGCTTCCTTTTCAGGCTCCCCCATGATGCCGTAGCCCGCGCCGAGATAATCGGCATTGACTTCAATTTCAGCAGGGGTCAGCTTCAGATCCAGGCCCAGCTTATCAGCGCAGGCCGTGGCCAGGCCGGCCACCAAATTTTTAAGGTCCTGTTCTTCCTCGTCAATGCTGATGCCCAGCACATGGCCCTTCCAGCCCGTCTTTTTGGCTCCCAGGGCCAGGCCGGCATGGGTGCCGCCCGAAGACGAGGGGAACACAATCCAATCGGTCGGCACACCCTGTTCCAAAAACTCTTCCATGGCAGCGGCATAGCCGGCCGAACCGGTGGCGTTGGAGCCGCCGGTGGGAATCAGGTAAGGGCGGCGTCCGGCATCCCAGGCAGCCTCAAAGGTGGACTGCAGCACGGCATCGCGTTCCGGGCGGGTGGTCCAGACAATTTCCGCGCCAAACAGGTCATCCAGCAGCAGGTTGCCGGTGTGAAAATCCGTGGCTTCGCCCGAAAGCACCACAATGCAATCAAAACCGTAGCGGGCCGCGGCCGCCGCCGTCTGGCGGCAGTGATTCGACTGCGCCGCGCCCGCCGTGATGAGGGTGCGGGCGCCGTTAGCCTGCGCCTCGGCGAGCAAAAATTCCAGTTTGCGGGTTTTGTTGCCGCCGGTGGCCAGGCCGGTCTGGTCGTCGCGCTTGACAAACAGGCGCGGGCCGCCCAGCACCGCCGAAAGGCGGGGCAGGGCCTCAATGGGCGTGGGCAGGTGGGCAAATTTCAAACGGGGAATCATACGTTACGGGCCTCCATTTCCTGACGGGTTCTGGCCTTGCCGCGGCGGCGCATGCGGTCCACCAGGCGCGGCCAAATTTCGGTATACATGCGGTACAGCAGGGGGTTGGCGGGAAAATCCCAGGCGCCGGGGGTGCGCAGCACGCTGCCGCCCAGGCCTTCCTTGAAACGGAACACGCCCCACATGCTGTCCTGTTCGTTAAATTCGTCCGGCGCGCCCCAAAGGTCATACACCGTGCAGCCGGCAGCCTTGCAGCGGCGCATGGCCTCCCACTGCAGCAGGTAATTGGGCATGGTTTCCCGGTGCAGGTCGCGCGACATGCCGTAAAAATACCAGGCCCGCCCGCCAAAGCGGAAGAGCATCACCGCGGCGATGGCCTCGCCCTCCATCTCAGCGATCAGGGGGTCAGCCATATCCTTTTCCATAAACGTGCGCCAGATATCCAGGTAGTAACCCCGCTCGCGAATGACAAAACCGTCGCGCAGCGAAGTTTCTGCATACATATCATACAACATTTCAAGGTCAGCGGGGGTTCCGCGGCGCACCTGAACGCCTTTGCGTTCTGCCAGACGGACATTATAACGCGTTTTCTGCTTCATGGCAGCCAGCATTTCGTCCTCTGACCGGGTCAGGTCAATCAGCACCGTGTTGCGAAACTGCACCTGCTCACCCGAAAATCGCCAGCCCTGCGCTTGCAGCCAATCCACCGCGGCTTTCCCGGCCGCGATCTCTTCGGCTTCAGGGGTTTGCGGCACGCCGCGCCCCAGGGGAATTTCAGCGTCCATCTTGATGAAAATGGCGCCGGTTTGCCGGGCCAGGGTTTGCAAATCGGTCAGCACACGCTGCGCCAGGGCCGTATCCTGCCAGTCAAGCAGGGGGCCGCGCGGCGCATAAAGCATGGAAAGCGGCAGCAGACCGGCCAGGCGCACCGTGCGGCGCAGCACCAGAGCCGCCGCCTGCCCCGGCCAGACCACCGGCAAGGGCTGCCAGCCCAGGCGCGCCTTCAGCTGCCCCCATTCCCAGCTTTGCAAAAGATGCGCGCCGGGCAATTGGGCCACCAGCGCGTTCCATTCCTGCGGGGTTCCAGTGAACCGTTCCATGCTCAGGCTCCCTGCGCGCGGCGGCCGGCCCACCAGCGGTAAAGCGCGTAAAGCGGCGGGTTGTACACCCGATCCAGCGCGCCCGCCGAGCGCAGCACGCTGCCGCCAAAGCCGCGTTTGAAGCGGTACACCCCCCACAAATCTTCGCGCCGGTCTGTAAATTCCTGTTCCAGCACACCCTCATCCACATCCGGCACGCCCCACAGGTCATATTCCTTGCAGCCGCGTTCCCTGGCCCAGCGCATGGCCTCCCACTGCAGCAGGTAAGTGGGCATGCGGTTGCGTTCCGCGCTGCTCGATGCGCCGTAAAAATACCAGGCCCGCGGTCCGCGGCAAAAAACCATCAGCGCGGCCAGAGGCCGGCCCTCGAAGGAAGCCAGCAGCAATTCGCAGGCGCCGCGCGGATGGAAAAGATCGTAAGCCTTGCGGTAATAGGCCTGGTTGTGCACGCCAAAGCCGTCGCGCTGGCCGGTTTCGTCCATTAATCGTGAAAAACCTTCCAGGTCACTGGAAGGCGCCACCGCCACCTCTTTTTTGGCTGCCAGGCGGATATTGTAGCGCGTTTTTTGTTTCATGCGCGCCAGCAGGTCTTCTTCGCTGCCCTCCAATGAAAGCACCACCGTGCGGCGCGGCTGAATGGCATGGCTGGAGGGTTTCAGGCCGGGGAAAGTGTTGACGTCAAAAGGCTCCCAGGCATCGGGTTCCACTTTCAGAAACACGGCCCGCTCCCGCCGGCAAAAGGCATCCAGCGCGGGCAGCAGGGCCGCCCAATGGCTGCCCACCGGTCCACGCGGAATGTAAGCCATTTTCAGCCCCAGGGGCAGCGGCTTGAGCAGCACCAGCGCCCCGCTGCCGCCCGCCATCACCGGGCGGGCCTGCCACCCAAAAGCGCTTTTCAGTTCGCCCCACTCCGCGCTCTGCAGCAGGTGCGCTTCGGGGTGTTCATCGAGGAAAGCCTGCCAGACCGGGTCGCTCATACGGCGTTGATCTCCGGGGGCGGGGCGGCGCCCAGGGCGGCGCCGGGGATGATCGCTTCCAGCTTGAGCATCACCGCTGGCTGGTCGCCGCTGCTGGCCAGTTCCAGCAGCTCATCCACGGCCTGGCGCAGCTCAGGGCCGCCCAGGGTTTCGTTGCGTTCCAGGCTGAGGATATCCGGGTGGGCGGTCGGGTTGGCCGACAGGCCTTCGTTCCACAGCTGCTCGCTCAGTTTTTCGCCCGGGCGGATGCCGGTGAAGACAATATCAATATCGCGGCCCGGCTCCAGCCCTGAAAGGCGGATCAGGTCTTCAGCCAGGTCCAGAATGCGGATCTGTTCGCCCATGTTGAGGATGAAAGTGTCGCCGCCGCTGCGGCCCATGGCTGCCGCCTGCAGCACCAGGTGCACGGCTTCAGGAATGGTCATGAAATAGCGTTTCATATCGGGATGGGTGATGGTCACCGGCCCACCGCGGGCAATTTGATGCTTGAAAATGGGCACCACGCTGCCGCGGCTGCCGAGCACATTGCCAAAACGCACCGCCGAAAATGCCCGTCCGCTGCGGCGCGCTGCATCGAGCACCAGCATTTCGGCCAGGCATTTGCTGGCCCCCATGATATTGGCCGGGTTAACCGCTTTGTCGGTTGAAATCAGCACCAGACGCTCCGTATCAACCGCCAGTGCCGCATCCACCACCGAGCGCGTGCCGATCACATTGTTGGTGATGGCTTCTTCAATGTTCATTTCCATCAGCGGCACATGCTTGTGCGCGGCGGCATGGAACACCACCTGCGGCCGGTAACGCTGAAATATCTGCAGAATCCGTCCGGCGTCGCGCACATCGGCGATCACCGGCTGAATGGGCAGGCTGGTGAAGTTGCTCTGCAGTTCCAGCACCGCCTCAAAAATGCTGTTTTCGCCGTGTCCTAGCAAGATCAACTCACGCGGGCGCCAGCGCGCCACCTGGCGGCACAATTCGCGGCCAATGGACCCGCCCGCCCCGGTGACCAGCACCACCCGCCCGGTCAGACAGCTGCCCACCAATTCGTCGTCAATCCGCGCCGGGTTGCGGCGCAGCAGGTCGGTGATATCCACCTCGCGCAGGGTGCCCACGCTCACCCGTCCGCCCAGCAGTTCGTACAGGCCGGGCATGGTGCGGAAGGGAATGCCGCGCAGGCGGCAGATATCGGCCACCATGCGCACCACTTTGCCTGGCGCGCTGGGAATGGCAATCACCACTTCTTCGGCCTGGGTGACGGCCAGCGCTGTGGAAAGATCTTCCAGCCGCCCCACCACCTTGACGCCGTAAACCTGCTGGCCCTGCTTGGCCGGGTCGTCATCAATAAAGCCCACCGGCTGCAGGTGAAGCTGAGGGTTTTTCTGCAGTTCGCGCACCACCAGCACGCCAGCATCGCCTGCGCCGGCGATCAGCACGCGCTTGAGCCCGCTGCGGGTTTCAGGTATGTTGTTGGGCACATTCTCGGCCAGCATGCGCACGCCAAACCGCAGCCCGCCCACCAGAATGAGCGAAAGCAGCCAGTCAATCAGCAGCACAGAACGGGGGAAAAGGACAAATACGTTGTTCGTGATGAGGGCAATCATCACCAGGCTGACGATCATCGAAGCCGTGGTCACGGCAATGGCAATCAGGCGCAGTTCGCGCACGCTGGCATACACCCACATGCGCCGGTAAAGGCCGAATACATAATACACCGCCGGTTTGATCAACAGGGCTGCGCCCACCATCCACGGCGCCGAAGGCAGGTAAAACGGGAAAAGCGCGCTGAGCTCAAGGCGCAGCGCGTAGCTGATCAACACAGACACGATGATCAGCAGCACATCTCCGATGAAGAAGATGCGGTTGCGAACAAAGGGTTTGCCTTTCATTACTGGCCGCGGAATCCTACCACCGTGCCCACTGTGCGCAGCAGGATCACCAGATCGAGCAGCAGGGTGCGGTGCTTGATGTAATAAAGATCGTATTCCAGTTTGATGGCGGTATCTTCAACAGTGGCGGCATAGCCGAAATTGACCTGCGCCCAGCCTGAAATGCCCGGCTTGACCAGCAGACGCGCCCGGTAGAAGGGGATCTGGCTCTGCAGGTCGGCCACCAGTTCGGCCTGTTCGGCGCGCGGACCCACCAGGCTCATTTCGCCGCGCAGCACGTTGATAAACTGGGGAAATTCGTCAATATGGGTCTTGCGCAGGAACCAGCCCACGCGGGTGATGCGGTCGTCCTTGTGCTTGGTCACCTGGGGCTGGTCATTTTTCTGCGGCGATGTGCGCATGGTGCGGAATTTGATGATGCGGTAAATTTGGCCGCCCTGCCCCAGACGGTTTTGCAAAAAGAAAACGGGGAAACCCGAATCAATCACAATGGCCAGGGCCACAAAGGGGAACATGAGCACCAGACCCAAGGTGCCGATCAGCCCGCCAAGAATGTCCATCAGGCGTTTGGCCAGGTCGTAGAGCGCGCTGCTGCGCGCCTGCTCCACAAAAGAACGGATGATCCAGTCTGATTCCAGGAAGAAAATCGGCACGCGGCCGAGAATTTCTTCATAGACCTTGGGCATGGAAGTGACCGCCACGCCCCGTTCCTGAGCCACCAGAATGGCATTGAGCATGTCGGAATTTAAGTCATGGGAAATGGCCAGCACCAGGTCTGTGACATGCTCATTTTCGATGATCTGCCAAAGACTGCCGCTGCCGCCCAACACAGGGTAAGAATGGACGGTGGTGTTCAGTTTCCGGGGGTCATCATCCACCAATCCCACCACCACAAAGGGGGTGGGCCAGACGTTCTTGATCACTTCGGCCAGAGCCGTGCCCGCCTTGCCCGCGCCCACAATCAGCACGCGGCGCATGAAGGGATTGGAGGTGAAAATGCGGATATACAGCATGCGCCAGATAATGGTCAGCACCGTCACCGCGACGATGAAGCCAGCCACGCCGCGCCGCGGCAGTGAGTTGGGGTCGGCGGTGAAATACACCAGCAGGTAAAGAATGGTGCAGATGGCGGCTGCCAGCCCAATGCCGCGCAGGGTGTCGCCCACATTGCTGGCGCGGCGCTGGTCATAAAGTTCCACCAGCAGCAGCAGCCACAGCAGCGGCAGCAGATAAAACCAGAAAGCCGGACGGTATTGCAAAAATTCGACTGAAAAATTGGTCAGGTTGTCGGCAATATACCAGTAGTAGAGGGCGGCAAACAGGGCCGCCGCTGACATCACAATATCGCCCACCAGCAGCACAAAGCGCTGCTCAGATGGTTTCAAGCGGAAACTTGCAGATTTATAAACAGGTTTCATAGGCATCTGATTTTACCAGGCTCCATAAAAAACCGCTGCCCCAGCAAAAATGCATGACTGCAATTGCCAGCGGAACCCCCACAAAATAAAAAGCTGCATGCTGCCGTAAGGCCACCTGCATGCCAGCGGTGAAAATCACCAGTGCATACAGCGCCAGTTCAGCCAGCAGGGCCGCCTGAGCCAGCCAGGTCCACGGGGCCAGCAGCAGCAGAACCGCCAGAGAAATGACAAAGAGGGGCGGCAGGCCCTGGCGCCAGCGCAGGGTGCGCGGATAACGCCGCAGCATGCGCGCCTTCCAGTAGCCGTAGCGCCAATATTGCCTGGCCAGCTCGCCCGGTGTGGAACGGGCAAAATAGGCCGAGCGAATGGCCGGGTCCAGCCAGACCTTTCCGCCGCTCTGGCGAATGCGCACATTGAATTCGTAATCTTCGTTGGTCAGCAGGGTCTCATCAAACCCGCCGATCCGGTCCACCAGGCTGCGGCGGAAGGCGCCAAACGGCACCGTATCCACTTCAGCCGCCCGGGTGGTGTAGCGGTATTGGGCATCGCCCACCCCAAAGGGATGTGCCGCTGCAGCAGCAATGGATTTGGCCAGCCAGGTGTCTGCGCCCGGGCGAATCTGCCAGACCCCGCCCACATTTTCGCCTTTTTCAGTTTCCAGGGCTTCCACACAGCGCGCCACATAGTCTGGAGAAGGGATGGAATGGGCGTCCAGGCGGACAAAAATTTCGCCCCGCGCGGCGCGCATGGCTGCATTCAGGGCAGCCGGAATATTCTTTTTCGGGTTATCCACCACCTGCACGGCCAGTTCAGGGTGCGCCGTCTGAAAGGCGGCAATGCGGGCGCGCGTCTGGTCCGTTGAAAGGCCATCGGCAATCACAACCTCAAGACGCTCCAGCGCATAAGTTTGTTCCAGCAGGCCCGTCAGCAGCAGGGAGATGGTCGCCTCCTCATTATAGCAGGGAATGATGATGGATACGAGAGATTTCATGGGGATGGCTTTCGAATTGGGGTATTTACGGGTAAATCAATGACAAATTCACTGCCCGAGCCGGGAATGGAGGTCAGCTTGATTGTCCCGCCGTGGGCCAGCACAATCTGGCGGGCAATGGCCAGGCCCAGGCCGCTGCCGCGCCCGCTGCCGCCGCGGCGCGATTTATCCACCTGGTAAAAACGTTCAAAAATGCGCGGCTGATCTTCCAAGGGAATGCCCGAGCCTGTATCGGCCACCACCAGGCGCACACTGCCCGCCGCTGCCGCCGCTGAAAGGCGCACATTGCCGCCCGCCGGCGTATGGCGAATGGCATTATCCGCCAGGTTGTTGAGCACCTGAATCAGACGGTCGCCATCGCCCTGCAGGGGCGGCAAACTGCCCGCTTCCACGCGCAGTTCAACCCCGGCCTGGGCGGCCTGAAATTGAAACTGGTCGGCAGTGCGCCGCAGCAGGGCGCCCAGGTCCACCGGGGCCAGGCGCAGTGCATCGGTTCCCGCGTCCAGGCGCGCCAGGGTCAGCAAATCGAGCACCAGGCGGTACATGCGCGCGGCTTCGTCTGAAATGGCGCTTGCTGAAGCCTGCACAGCTTCTGGCGTGGCAGCGGTGCCGTCTTGAATGGCCTGGGCAAACCCCTGAATGGAGGTGAGCGGGGTTTTCAGCTCATGCGAAACATTGGCCACCAGGTCGCGCTGGGCCTGCTGGCTGAGGCGCAGCCGCTGCAGCAGTTCATTTAAGGAGTTGGCCAGGTCGCGCACCTCGCGCGGCCCTTCGGCGGCGATGGGCTGTTCAGAGCCAGCCGCTACGGCCTGAGCCGAACGGGCAATGCGCTGCAGGGGCGCGGTGATCCAGCGCGCCATGCCCAGCGACAGCAAAAAGGCCACCAGCAGAGCCGCCGCGCCCGCCCACAGCAGGGGGGCAGCCAGTTCTTCGCGCAGCAGGCTCCAGACCGGGAAGCGCGGCGGCTGGGCAGCCACCACCAAGAAAGACCCGTCTTCCATCAGGTTGATCGTATAAAGCCAGCGCTGCTGGTTCTCGTCACGCGCCTGGCGCACTTCATATGACGCGCCCGCCGGCGCTTTCAAAGGTGGTCGAAACGCGGCTGACTTGGCTTCCGTATCCAGAACCAGGTCGCCGGCGGCGGCATAAATCAGAATCCGTTCGCTGCGCCGCTCGGCCTCCGCTTCCAGAAGTCGCTGGAGCTGCCGATCGGAGAGGTTTTCGCGCTGCTCAAAGCGGGTGAGAATAGCCGAAGTGGAAATCTGGATTTTGGCGGCTGTCTGGCGCAGCAGGGTGTTATCCTGCGTCAGGGCCACCAGCAAACCCGCCGCGGCAATGCATAAAATCACGCCGATCAGCAGGGCATAGCTTAACCACAGGCGCGAGCGCAGCGAAGATATCATGCGATCACCAGCTTATACCCCACGCCGGTGAGGGTTTCAATGGAAACAGCGCTGCCGGCCAGTTTGCGGCGCAGCTGCCCGATATGCACGTCCACCGTGCGGGTCTGTCCGGCAAAATCATACCCCCAGGCCAGCTCCAGCAGTTTTTCCCGCGTCAGCACCAGTCCGGCGTGGCGCGCCAGCACCAGCAGCACCTCAAATTCCTGGGTGCGCAGGTCCACCAGCCGCCCCCGGGCGCGCACCTCGCGCCGGGGCGGGTCAATTTCCACATCACCCAGGCGCAAAAGGGGCTGAGTGGATTCGGGAACCGCCTGGCCGCCGCCGCGCCGCAGCACGGCCTTCACCCGCGCCACCAGTTCGCGTGGGTTGAAGGGCTTGGTCAGGTAATCGTCAGCGCCCAGCTCCAGACCAAGAATTTTATCAATGTCGTCGTCACGCGCAGTGACCATAATGATGGGAAGGTTGGAACCGGCAGCCCGCAGCCGCCGGCAAATTTCAAAGCCGTCCATTCCCGGCAGCATCACATCCAGCACCATCAGAGCCGGCTGCAGGCGGGCAATAGATTGAAGGGCTGCCGGGCCGTCACTGGCGGCTTCAACCCGGTAGCCCTCCCGGTTCAGATACAGGCTGGCCAGCTGGATGATGTTCGGTTCATCATCCACCAGCAAGATCAATTCAGAGGTCATCCCTTGTGGCAGTCACATTCGCAGTTAGAGCCGCATTCTTCATCGTCGCAGGTGCAGTTATCGCAGGTGCAGCAGCAAACGCCGGTTTCGCTGACAGCAATGGCTTCAATTTCCACAGCCACACCCTTGGGCAAAGCCGCCACCTGCACGGCCGAGCGGGCCGGGAAAACGCCGGTGAAATACTCGCTGTAAATGGCATTCATTTTGGCAAAATCGCCCATATCACGCAGGAAAACGGTGGTCTTGACCACTTTATCCAGGCTGGAGCCGGCCGCTTCGAGCACAGCCTGCAGGTTCTTTAACACCTGGTGGGTTTCCGCTTCAATGCCGCCTTCAACCACGGCCCCGGTGGCGGGGTCAAGGCCGATTTGCCCAGAAGTGAACACAAGGTTGCCCAGCTGCACGGCAATAGAATAAGGGCCGATAGCTTTGGGGGCTTTTTCAGTTTGAACAGCATGCTTTTCTTTGCAGGGATAGGTCATGGGAAATCCTCTCATTAAAAAATATAGGGAGCCGCCGTCTGGCGATTCCCTATTGATTTTACGTCAAAGGCGCAATTTGGTCAAACCGAGTCCGGTGTTTTTTGGGGTACCGGGGGGGCCGGTTTGTTGGGCCTGGGTTTGATTTCTTCCACCGGGTAGCGTTCCTGGGCCAGGTGGCGCGCCACCGCCGAGCCGGCCGGGGCGCGGTACACTTTGCGGCGCACAATGCCAATCACCTGTTCTTGCTGGGGGGCTGCTTTGGCTGCCGGAACTGGCGCCGTGGCGGCCGGTTCGGGCGCAGGGGGCGGGCTAAGGCGGCAGCGAATGTCATCCCAGATGTGCCGGATGGTCCGGCGGTTGACGTATAACGCCACGCAAATGATTGGCACCAAAATCAGCGCCAGGGTCAGCGGGCTGAAGAAGGAATTCTCCTGCTTTTTTTCTTCATCTTTGGAGGTTGTGCCGCCCTGGAATTGAGCACGCGGCCCTTCGCCCAGCATTTCGGCGGCCGTGGTTTCCATGCGCGCCTTTTCTGAAATTTTTATTTCATCCGGCAGAATGCTTTCCTGGGTGTTCCAGGGTTGGAAGATGCCGATCACAATCAGAATCACCAGGAAAGCCAGCAGCCCAATGACAATCATTTGATCGCGAGACATCCTCTTATTCGAATTGCTCATGAAACAGGCACCTCCAAAACGTTTATGACACCTGTTAATATTTTAGCCTTATTTGATCAAAAAAGCGGTAAAAACAAAATAAATCCTCCCAGAATCAAGTGTGCCGGGGACGCCGACCCCGGCACACTGTTCTAAGGAGGAGAAGAAGAGAAGTCGCCCTACACAGTTATCATACCCCGGCTGGCAAAACCCTGCTTGACGGCCGGCCTACGATTGATATACGAACAGGCGTTAACCAACCGCGGAGCAGCACTGGCGCGGTCACGGTCATTTTTATCCATAATCTCTTATCTACTCATAAGGCTGATGCTATAATTTTAGAGTAGGGCAAAATGGAATTGCCGCAGGCATGGCCACGGCGGCAAGATAAGGAGGAGAGGCATGACCGGCTCCACCTGGAAAATAGAAGAGCAGGGTGTTTTCCTGCGCACCTTCTGGAATATTTCACCCGACAACATGTTCGTGGTGCAAATAATGGATGATGAGCGGGTGCTGCTGGAGGGGATCAACCCGGCCCTGAGCGCCTATATGGGCATTCCGGCAGAGCAGCTGCAGGGCACCTTTCTGGATGAAATTTTTCCTCCCGAAGTTCACAAGCGGCTCCAGGGTAATTACCTGCGCTGCATCCAGACCGGTAAAACCATCAGCTACGAAGAAGAAGGCAAACCCGAAAGCCGCACCTACTGGCACACCCTGCTGGTGCCCATCCCCGGCGAAGACGGCGCTTTCCACCGGGTGTTTGGCATCTCGCGCGAAACCACCGCTCTGAAACAGGCCTACGACACCATCAACCGCTCCAACCAGATGCTGGAAGAGGAAGTGGAAAAACGCACGTGCGAGCTGAAAGAAGCCCTCGATCAGATCGTCACCCTGGCTGAAACCGATCCCCTCACCGGCCTTTACAACCGCCGCAAGTTCACCGAGCTGGCCGAAGCAGAAATTGCCCGCTCGCACCGCTTCTGCCACCCCTTTGTGCTGATCATGATCGATATCGACCATTTCAAGCTGGTCAATGACACCTACGGCCACGATGCCGGTGACGCTGCCCTGCAGCAGTTCGCCAAAATTTTGACAGACAACCTGCGCAAGGTGGATGCTGTGGCGCGCTGGGGCGGGGAAGAGTTCATCATCCTTGCCCGGGAAATCACCCGCGATCAGGCTCTGGCACTGGGGGAACGCATTCGCACCTGCATCAGCAATCACGCTTTTTCCGCCGGCTTCCACATCACCGTCAGCATGGGCATCAGCGACCTGGCTCCTTTTGACTCCCTCGACACGCTGATCAAACACGCTGACCATGCCCTGTATCAGGCCAAGCAGAGCGGGCGCAACCGCGCCGTTTTCGAGGCAGTTCCGCCGGTGGGCTGATTTTTCGCTCTTCTCAACCAGGCCGTCACCGCCGTTCTATTCGCAGATATTTTAGAAGCCATGCTTTTTTCGTTGACCTTGTGCTTTCGATTGCATGCATGCCTATTCAACCTGTCATCAGATGCGGCCAATCACCACAAAGCAAGGTGGCCCATTTCATGGAAACTAAAAGTGTGTAGATTGCCTTTCATCTTGACAGTTCGCAAGAACAGGGTAAGATAGGAGCGATGTTTTCTTCCGGCATTGGCTACTCTTTAATTGAAAATGCTGAAGTTTATTCGGCCTCAGAAATTAAGTTCACAGGCTTTCCCTTTGAAATGAAACAACAAGAATGTTAATTGACTTTGTTTTTCTCTGGCTATTTTTTTTGACCGCCCCATTTGAATCGGATTTTCTATCCATTGAAATCAGCGGTTTCAGCATTCGCCCCTATGAATTTTTCCTTGCATTTCTGCTCCTGTCAATGATTTTTCACAAAAAAATCAAGCTGGACGGGCCCATTAACATACTCTGGCTTTACGTCCTGGCAGGAATTCCAGGCCTGGTAAACTCCATCTCGCTTAAAAACTCTTTTCTGGTTTTGATTTTCACGTTTTTGATGGTTTTAATCACCACGGTTATCCGGGCAGCACTTTCCCGGATCAACCAGCTGGAAAAAATCAGCCTCATCTGGCTGCTGGTTATTGCTAATATTGTCAATGGATTTGGCCTCCTGCAAATTGCCACCTGGATTCTGGGCATACCCATTTCCCCTCAGTTCCATCCAGAAATCCATCCCCTTTACCGGGTCTATTCCGTGTTCATTGAGCCCAATTTTTATGGCAACTTTCTGGCAGCCCAGGCCAGCGCATTGTTTGTCCTCTGGTTGTCACCTTCATTCAAACGCTGGCATAAATTAATTTTAGTTTCCCTGGCCGTTTCACTTTTCTTACTGATCATGAATCAAAGCCGGGGTCCCTGGCTGGGCTTTGTTGGCGCCATAGCCCTTTACCTTACCTTCCGTTTTCTGCTGCGCCTGAGTATGCCAAGTAAATTGGTCTACGCTGCCCTGATTGGCGGTATTCTCATCTTTTCAGTGGTTGGCGTGGCCAGCATTATTTCTCCCAAACAAATCGAATCGTTAGCATTGCGCCTTCAAAACACCATCAACCCCTTGCAGGAAGGCGCCGCGCAGGACCGATGGTATGATATTCAGGTGGCTTCGAGCAGAATTTCCATTAACCCGATCATTGGAAATGGCGTGGGAAACTGGTGGGCGCATGTGTACACGCACTATTGCTCTGGAGACCTTGAAACCTGTATTGCCGAACTGGGGGGCAATGTGCGAAACCCACCTCGCAACATTTTCGTTGCCTGGCTGTTCGAAAAGGGCTTGCTGGGTTTTGTGACCGGCCTGAGCCTGATAATGGTTCAGATCTGGGTACTGCGAAAAATTTTATCCCGAAGCGATGAGGCAGCAAAAGCCCTGGGCTGGGCCTTTTTCTGCGCTTCTTTCTCCCTTTTTATTGTCTTCCAGTTTACTTTCAGCGAACTCAGTCCGTTTCACTGGACAAACATTGGTTTCCTGTTGGCTGCGTATGACCGGGCCAACCTGACGCCAACCAGCAAACAGACCTCTGTTTGAGAATATTCACACATATCCTTTCATGCTGCAAAAAAAGCCGGTTCTAAACAAGACCGGCTTTTTTCTTTCCCCGCTCACTCCGCGAAGCAGCCTTTTAACTTGCGCTTAACTGGGTGTGCTATAATTTTTTGTATTGACATCCGTGATCCTGACCATTTGAATAGCTGGCTGTGTTTTCGTCTTCAGGCAGGCTGCACCGTTTTCAGGCAGCCCACCTGCAGGCTGTTATCATTCATTTTGTTCTGGAGGAATTATGCTTGAAAAAAAGGATTATTACCGCCTGCCCTGGTCCATGAATGACAATCCAATCGCCTGGATTGAGGTGACCGACATCTGCAACATTCACTGCGAGGGCTGCTACCGCCAGTATATGACCGGACATAAATCGCTGGAACAGTTGAAGGAAGAGGTGCTGTTTTTCAAAAAATGGCGCAACCCGGATAATTTTTCCATTGCCGGCGGCGAGCCGCTCATCCACCCGCACATCATTGAACTGGTGGCCTTTATGAAAGAACAGGGCATCAAGCCGATCATTCTTTCCAATGGGGTGGCCCTGACGCCTGAACTGCTGCGCGAATTGAAGAAAGCCGGGCTGACGGGCTTTACCATGCACGTGGACAGCCACCAGAACCGCCCGCACTGGTTGAACAAGACTGAAAAAGAACACAATGAGCTGCGTCAGAGTATTGCCGATATGGTGGCTTCGGTGGGCGGGCTGTATCTGGTGTTTAATTCCACCGTTTACCCTGACACTTATCATGAAATTCCCGACGTGGTGCGCTGGGGCCAGGCCAATATTGAAAAGGTGCAGGGACTGGTGTTCATCACTTACCGCACAGCCACCACCTCCGACAGCATCGCCACCGATAAAAACGACCAGCAAATTGACATGAGCAAACTGAGCTACACCCGCGAGTCGTTTGACGGGCATTTCATCACTGCGCCCGAAGTGTACCAAATCATCAAAGACCATTTCCCTGAGTATGAAGCCGCCGGTTACCTGGGCGGCAGCATCCGCCACGACAGCTATAAATGGCTGATCGGCGCGATGGTGGGCACCAAAAACCAGATGTACGGCTCGGTGGGCAAAAAGACCATGGAATTTGCCCAGATCGGCCATCACCTGTGGACCGGACGCTACCTGGCCTACCTCTCGCAGGCACGCATTGGCTCGAAGATCTTCCTGCTTTCGCCTTTTGACCCGATTTTGCGCCAGGCCTGGAAGAAGCGGCTGAAGGACGTGGTCAGTTATCCCAGCCGAATTTTTGACGGCATTTACACCCAGAGCATCGGCATCATCCAGGCGCCGGACCTGCTGCCCGACGGGCGCGCTGATATGTGCGACAGCTGCCCGGATATCACCATTTTTGACGGCAAATTTGTCAACTCGTGCCGCATGGATGAATACCGGCTGTTTGGCGGGTTTGTTTCGGTGCTGGAAAAGGAAGAACCTGCAGAAAAAGTGGATGCATGAACCTCAAGTTGAGTCCCATCAAAGCTGTACGCAGTCTGATCAAAATTTTGCAAGGCAAGCCCAAAGTGCCGCCTTCGCTGGCTGATAACGCCCTGCTGCAGGTGATCCTCAACCGGCGCAGCGTGCGTTCTTTCACCGCACAGCCCATTCCAGACGATGTGTTCAGCGCCATCCTCGAGGCCGGGCGGCTGACGCCTTCAACAGTGAACCTGCAAAGCTGGTCTTTTGCGGTATTTGACGCGCCGCTCTGGCAGGAGGTTTTTGGCCGCCCCATTCCCTTCCGCGGCAGCCGCGCGGTGGTGGTCATCGCTGACACCTGCCGCGACCGGCTGGTGCTGGATGCTTTTCCCAAAAGTCCGCTGGTGGAATACAGCATCGCGGTGATGAACGCTTCACTGGCAGCGATGAATATGAATATCGCCGCCGAAGCACTGGGGGTGTCATCGGTGATGCTCTCCGAGACCGGGCGCAGCGGTTTGCTGGATGCCCGCTATCTGAAGGAACGGCTGGGGTTGCCGCAGGGCACGGTGCCGTTGATGACCCTTGTTTTGGGGTATGCGCGCGGAGCTTACCCACCCATGCCGCCCAGGCTGCCTGCAGAGCAGCTCTTTTTCCGCGGTCAATACACGCCGCCTGACCGTGAGATCATGGAAGATTGGCTCGCGCAAATGGTGGCGGGGTATAAAGCCAGCCACCTTGATTCATCCTTTGAGCAGCAGCTGAGAATCTACCAGGGCAAAATCGGCCAGGCTGAAGCAGATTTGCGTGAAATGGTTTTTGGAGAGGCAGAAAATCCGCCGACAGCAGGAAATTAAGCAGGTCTGGCACCTGATTTTGTTCCTGTTTTTCTCTGAATCGGGCAAATTGGGTGAAAATTGAGTCTTCCATTTTTGGGAGATGTGTGATAAAATCTTGATCGTTAGCAATAAGGTTGTGTGAAATGTAAGCGCTTGACCTTCTTTGTCAGGCGCTTTTTTTGTACACAATCAGTTAGATTATCTAAGTTAAGGAAAAGAAAGAAAAATGGAACCCAAGCTGTATGTCGGCAATCTGTCGTACGCCACGACCGAAGATCAACTCCGCGAATTATTTGCCCAGGCGGGCACCGTTGTGGATGCGGCCCTCATCAAGGATCGCGATACGGGCAATTCGAAAGGTTTCGCTTTCGTGACGATGAGCAATCAGAGCGAAGCTGAAAAAGCTATTCAGATGTTCAATGGTTTCTCTTATGGCAACCGCGAACTCAAAGTCAACCCCGCTCGCCCTCGCGAAGAATCTGGCCGCAGTGGTGGTTTCGGTGGCGGTTCCTTTGGCCGTTCCAGCCAGGGTGGCCGTGGTGGTGGTCGCAGCAGCAATTCCGGTGGGCCCCGCCGTTACTAAAATTTTGGAGGTAAGTCATGTCTGATCGTATTATTGGCACCGTTAAATGGTTCAACAACACTAAAGGTTATGGTTTCCTGGCTCAGGAAAATGGCCCCGATGTCTTCGTGCATCACACCGCCATCAAAACCAATGGTTACCGCACCCTCGCCGAAGGCCAGAAGGTGGAATTCTCCATCGAACAGGGCCCCAAAGGCATGCAGGCTGCTGACGTAATCCCTCTTTAGTGAGAGATTAACCATCCTAAAAGAGCTCCGGTTTTCACACCGGGGCTCTTTTTTGTTGAAAAAATGTTAGAAAGGTATTCCCATGCTCTGGGGGACGCAACATGCAACGGCAAAACCTTGCCCGGATGAGCCAGCTGTTGATGAGCATGGTCAGCGGCCAGCCAGCAAACATTAACAAACTTCCTATACTTCATCCCTTGACACGCGCGCCTCAATTTGCTATACTCCAGTATAGTATAGTAGACAAAGAAACAAGGAGATTGTTATTATGGAAATTGTTGTTGACTTTCCCGGCGGACAGCAGGTGGACGCCCACCTGAACGGCCTTACCATCACCACCAACCAGGACGGCTCGGCGCCCACCCCGTTTCACCTTTTCCTGGCCTCCATGGGCACCTGCGCGGGCATTTATGTGTTGAATTTCTGCCTTCAGCGCGGCATCCCCACCGAAGGCGTGCGCGTGGTGCAGCGCCTGGGCGCCAACCCCATCAGTCACATGGTTGAAGAGGTGGAACTGGAAATCCAGGTGCCGCCCTCATTCCCCAGGGAATATTACGACGCGCTGGTGCGTTCAGCCCAGCTTTGCGCGGTGAAAAAACACCTTGAAAAGCCCCCGCATTTCAACATTCACACCCAGGTTGTTCAACCCTAAGGAGGTTTGCCATGACATTCTCAGAACCCATTCACGTGACCGATGCTGCCTTTGAAAAAGCCGTTTTACAGTCGCCCCTGCCGGTGATTGTTGACTTCTGGGCGCCCTGGTGCGGCCCCTGCCGCATGGTTGGTCCCATGCTTGACCGCATTGCCAAAGAATATGCCGGCCGAGTGGTAGTGGCCAAGGTCAACACCGATGAAGATTCCGAGTGGGCCATCAAATACGGTGTGCAGGGCATTCCCACCATGCTCTTCATCAGCGGCGGCAAGGTGCTCAAAACCCAGGTGGGGGCGCTGCCTGAACCGCAGCTGCGCAGCCTGGTGGATTCGCTGCTGATCCAGGCCTGATCTTTCCCCTTCCTTCGCCTTTTCAATGCTCACGGGTGACAGCCCGTGAGCATTTTTTCTCCTATCCCTGCGCCAAACAATGATAAGATAATAGATAACTACTTTGACAATGTCATATTTGGATCCTTCCTGGTTTTCTCTATTTTCAATCAGGAAATTAACCGCATGGGGTGTTTTTGTCCCCCTTTGCGGGACAAAAACACCCCACATTTTTCTTTCTCCCCCGCCCGTGGGCAGGCCTGCCCTCGCTACTGCGGGGGAAAGGGGGACTTCTTAATGTGACATTGTCGAACTACAGGCATAGCTTAAAATAACCGGGGAAACCGCCCCCTGAATTTTGCCTGCCCTCTTGCCCTGGCAGGGGCGCCAGAGGGTCGAAGGGACCTTGAACCATCAGAAAGGCCATCATCCTCATGACTGCCTTCTCCGCTCTTCTGTTACCGCTCCACCCTGCAAGGATTCTGCTCTATGCGTGCTGACCGCCTGCTTTCCATTCTCATCCTCCTCCAGCGTCACGGCAAACTTTCAGCACGCCGCCTGGCCGAAATGGTGGGGGTTTCTGTGCGCACCATCTACCGCGATATGGACGCCCTCAGCGCTGCCGGTGTGCCGGTCTACGCCGAACACGGCGCCCAGGGCGGCTGCTGCCTGGTGGATGATTACCGCACCGAACTCACCGGCCTGACCGAAACCGAAGCCAGCGCCCTCATGCTGATGAACGTCCCGGCGCCGCTGGCCGGGTTGGAAATTGGCCAGTCGCTGCAAAGCGCCCTGCTCAAGCTCTATGCCGCCCTGCCAAGAAAGGAAGCCGAAGCCCCCCCGCCCGGCATCCTGCTCGATTGGACCCCCTGGAAACCCCTGCCCGCCTCCGAGCACGTCTCCACGCTCTACCAGGCACTCAACACCCACCGCAAAGC
>Ga0116156_10000373_pt1 | contig 48894 bp, 41 predicted proteins | sample AD_UKC045_MetaG_FD_89891 | JGI IMG/M metagenome (GOLD analysis project Ga0116156, IMG submission 89891) | Active sludge microbial communities of municipal wastewater-treating anaerobic digesters from USA - AD_UKC045_MetaG | ecosystem: Engineered > Bioreactor > Anaerobic > Digestate | place: USA...
ACTCCGCATGACACGACACAAACACGCGCAAACTGGGCTGGTAACCCCGCAGCTTCCTCAGCATTGGCTGACAGCTGCGCTGCGCATGCTTGCGATGCTCGTGCTCCACGTCGCCTCAACGCTTCAGATGATCCGCCGCCGTGAAGCTGTGATTGGCACACAGCCCATGCCGACTGATCTGCCCCAAGCGAAGACCGACCCCCAATCCAAGGAAACCCAAATTGTCGCCGCAAGCGACGTAGCCTACACGGGCGCTCACACCACCGCTTGTCATCCCGGAAACGCGAAGCGTTATCCGGGACCCATTGTGAGAGCACGACACACCATCAATGGTTCCCGGCTCTCGCTACGCTCGGCCGGGATGACAACCGAGGCGGCTCAACAAGCCCACCCTCACAACAACGCACCACCCTCACTCCGCTCATCCCGACGCAAGTCGGGACCCAGAGCATCAAGGGTGATCTGCGTTCAGGACCTGCACCAGCAGCCCTGCACCCCGGCCTTTGCCGGGACGAGCGGTGATCTGATCACCAGCTGAAACAAAAAAAACGCGCCCGCCTAAGCGAGCGCGTTTCCAACTCAATCCAGCTCACCCCGCCTTGCAGCGGGATCGCACTCTCACGCCCGGATGGACGCGCGGCCGAGATAGCGCGCGGCCGAGCCGAGCTCGTCTTCAATCCGCAGTAGCTGGTTGTATTTCGCAAGCCGGTCCGAACGGGCCAGCGAGCCGGTTTTGATCTGACCGCAGTTGGTCGCAACCGCGAGATCCGCGATCGTCGAGTCTTCCGTCTCGCCCGAGCGGTGGGACATCACGGCGCCATAGCGCGCCATCTGCGCCATCTGCACCGACTCCAGCGTCTCGGTCAGCGAGCCGATCTGGTTGACCTTCACGAGGATCGCGTTGGCCGCGCCACGCTCGATACCCTCCGAAAGACGCGCCGTGTTGGTGACGAAGAGATCGTCGCCCACCAGCTGGCACTTGTTGCCGATCAGCTTGGTCAGCGCGAGCCAACCCTCCCAATCATCTTCCGACATGCCGTCTTCGATCGACACGATCGGGAAGCGGCTTACGAGGTCGCCCCAATAGGCAGCCATCTGGTCCGACGACAGCGACTTGCCCTCGCCTTCCAGCTCGTACTTGCCCTTCTTGTAGAACTCCGTCGCAGCCGCATCGAGCGCGAGAACAACGTCTTCGCCCGGCTGATAGCCAGCCTGCTCGATCGACTTCATGATGAAGCCCAGCGCATCGTCGGCCGACTTCAGGTTCGGCGCAAAGCCCCCCTCGTCGCCCACGTTCGTATTGTGGCCAGCCGCCGCGAGACCCTTCTTCAGCGTATGGAACACCTCAGCGCCGCAACGCAGCGCGTCAGCGAACGTATCCATGCCCACCGGCATGATCATGAATTCCTGGATGTCGATCGGGTTATCCGCATGCGCCCCACCGTTGATGATGTTCATCATCGGCGTCGGCAGGATGTGCGCGTTGGCGCCGCCCACATAGCGGTAAAGCGGAAGCCCCGAAGCGTTCGCAGCAGCCTTAGCCACAGCCAGTGAAACACCAAGGATCGCATTGGCGCCGAGGCGCGACTTGTTCGGCGTGCCGTCGAGTTCGATCAGAGCCGCATCGATCGCGCGCTGGTCGGTCGAGTCCATGCCCAGCAGTTCCGGGAAGATCTCGTCATTGACCGCAGCCACTGCGTTCAGAACGCCCTTGCCCAGGTAGCGGCTCTTGTCCCCATCGCGCAGCTCGACCGCCTCATGGGCGCCCGTCGATGCGCCCGACGGAACCGCGGCGCGGCCAGTCGAACCGTCTTCCAAGGTGACTTCCGCCTCGACCGTCGGGTTACCCCGGCTGTCCAGGATTTCCCGCGCATAGACGTCAACGATCTCGGTCACTGGCCTGCCCCTTGGCTGATAGGCGAACGCAAACCCGAAGGACCTGCTCCCACGGGCGAAAAGCGTGCCTGCTATGTCTTGAACCGTCCCCGCTTGCAATGCGGCGGCCAGCCTTCAGGAGAGAATCAGAGACCAGAAAAGCAAACGGCCGCAGATGCGGCCGCCAGCGTCTCGAATGACCTTGAAGTCAGGACTATTCTTCGTCCTTGGCCTTCAGGATCTGTTTGCCACGATACAGGCCCGTTTTCGGGTCGACGTGGTGCGGACGGCGCAGTTCGCCCGATTCTTTGTCCTCGACGTAGGTATTGCCCTTCAGGGCGTCGTGGGCGCGGCGCATGCCACGTTTCGAGGGGGAGGTTTTGCGCTTAGGGACGGCCATGATTGCCTCGGAAACGGCAGGAAACTGGTTGTAAACGGGCCCATTCCTATGACGGGCCGTTCTTGCGAGGGGGCCTCATACGCGCATCTCGCCTGCCCTGCAAGCGGTTAGCGTGGGAAGGCCGTCCGCCGGAGCAATTCCCCGGCTGCGCGAAGCCTAAACCAACCGGCTCTTGTCCCGGGCAGCTGCGATGAACGAGGCGAACAGCGGGTGTGGGCTGAACGGGCGGGATTTGAGCTCCGGGTGGAACTGGACACCGATGAACCAGGGGTGGTCCGTCAGTTCCATGATTTCCGGCAGTTTCCCGTCCGGTGACATGCCCGAGAAAACCACGCCATGCGGCGCCAGCTTGCCGATGATGTCCGCATTCACCTCATACCGGTGACGGTGCCGCTCCGAGATGTGAGTCGAGCCATAGATGTCCGCAACGCGTGACCCCTTGGTCAGAGTAGCCGGATATGCGCCAAGGCGCATCGTGCCGCCAAGATCTCCATCGGCGGTGCGAACTTCGCGGGTGTTCCCGCGCACCCATTCGCCCATCAGGCCGACAGCTGGATACTCCGGATTACCGAATTCGGTTGTGCCGGCGCCCGAAATGCCCGCGAGGTTACGTGCCGCTTCAATTACCGCGAGCTGCATCCCGTAGCAGATGCCGAAGCACGGCAGTTTGTGACGACGCGCGTAACCAGCAGCACGCATCTTGCCGATGGCGCCACGCTCACCGAAGCCGCCCGGCAGGAGGACCCCATCCACATTGTCGAGTTCGGAGAGGTCCGAGTTCGGATCATCGAACCGGTCAGACGGTATCCAGGTCAGGTTGACCTTCACCTTGTTCGCCAGCCCGCCATGGCCCAGCGCTTCGACCACGGATTTGTAGGCGTCGTGCAGCGCCACATACTTGCCGACGATCGCGATGCGCACTTCGCCGTCCGGATTGCGGAGCGTCTGCGAGGTCTGCACCCAGCGATTGAGATCCGGCGTCGTCTGCTTCTCGAGCCCGAAGTGGCGAAGCACTTCATGATCGAGCCCGCGCGCGTGATACTCCAGCGGCACTTCGTAGATGTTCTGCGCATCCAGCGCTTCGATCACCGACTCGGGGCGGACGTTGCAGAACAGCGCCAGCTTGCGCCGTTCTTCCGTCGGAATGGGCATCGGAGCGCGGCACAACAGGATATCCGGCTGAATGCCGATCGAGCGCAGCTCCTTCACCGAGTGCTGCGTAGGCTTGGTCTTCAACTCGCCGGCCGTTGCAATGTAGGGCAGCAGTGTCAGATGGATGAACAGGCTAGCATCGCGGCCAACGTCCTGGCTGAACTGGCGGATAGCTTCGAAGAACGGCAGACCTTCAATGTCCCCGACCGTCCCGCCGACTTCGCAAAGGATGAAGTCCACATCGTCCGTGTCGGACTTGATGAAGTTCTTGATGGCGTCGGTGACGTGCGGAATGACCTGCAGGGTCGCGCCGAGATAGTCGCCACGGCGCTCCTTCTCGAGGATCGACTTGTAGATACGGCCGGTCGTCGTGTTGTCGGTCTTGCGCGCTGATACGCCGGTGAAGCGCTCATAGTGACCAAGATCGAGGTCGGTTTCGGCGCCGTCATCCGTGACGAACACTTCGCCATGCTGCGTCGGCGACATCGTGCCGGGATCGACGTTCAGATAGGGATCAAGCTTGCGCAAACGCACGCGATAGCCACGCGCTTGCAGCAGCGCGCCAAGCGCTGCCGAGGCAATGCCCTTCCCGAGGGAGGACACAACGCCTCCCGTGATGAAGATGAAACGCTTCATGACGGATGCTCAGTTTAATGATTCGGCAGCCTCAAGCGAGAGGCCGATAGGTCGAAGTTACGCGACTAGGTATTCAATCCACCGATTTACGGCGTAGGAGCCGGAGCGGTGGGCGTAGTTGTCGCAGGCGCGGGAGTGGTCGACGCCGGGGGCGTCGTGGTGGCGGCCGGCGGAGTGATGGTCGGCGCCGGCGTCGTGGCCGGAGCGAGCGGATCGATCGTCGGGGCCGGAGCCGGCGTGGCGGGCGCAGTCGACGACGGGGTTGTTGCCGGTGCGGTCGTGCCGGCCGGAGCAAACGGATCAGCAGGCGTTTGACGCTGTTGCTGCTGTTCCAGCGTGCTCGGAGCTGCGTTCGCATCATTGTTGATGCGGGTCATCGTGATGCTGGTGAAGAAGAACACACCAGCCAGAATCATCGTCACATTGACCAGCACGCCAGCCGCGCCGCGACCGGAGATAACGCCGCCCGTGCCGCCGCCGCTCATGCCGAGCGCGCCGCCTTCGGAGCGTTGCAGCATGACAGCGATAACCAGCGCGATGCACGCGATGATGTGGATGGTCAGCAGGACTGCGAGCATTAAGGGGGCCGCCGTATGTGAATTCGACCGCGTCAAAGCACGTTGGAAGGGTGCGGCCAAGCCCCCCGTCAGCTTTTCATATGGGTGCGGCCCTGAAGCCCGCTATGCGCAGCCCTGCGCAATCCGCAGAAAATCGGCCGCTTTCAGGCTCGCGCCGCCCACGAGAGCGCCATCGACACCTGCTACAGCCATCAATTCTTTGGCGTTATCTGGCTTCACCGAGCCGCCGTACAACAACCGGATGCCTTTGCCGGCAGCCCCGAACCTGGCTTCCATCGCGGCGGCGATAGCTCCATGGACCTCCGCAACCTGGGCGACGGTAGGGGTACGACCCGTGCCGATAGCCCAGACCGGCTCATAAGCGATCACAACCGGAGTCTGGCCTGCGGCGTCCGGGACGGACCCGGCCAGCTGGGTTGTAATGACATCCAGGGTACGGCCAGAATCGCGCTCAGCCAGGCTCTCGCCTACGCAGATAATAGGCGTCAGGCCGGCCCGGATGACGGCGGATGCCTTGGCCGACACGATCGCGTCGGTCTCACCATGCAAGGTCCGGCGCTCGGAATGGCCAACAATAACGTATTTTGCGCCGACATCGGCCCACATCTCGGCGCTGATGTCGCCAGTGAACGCGCCGGACTTCTCCGCGTGGCAGTCCTGACCGCCGAGGCCGATGGACGATGCTTTAAGGGCGCCGCCAATCGCAGCGGCCAGCGTGGCGGGCGGGCAAATCGCCAATTCGACGCCAGGGACGCTCGCTGCGCCGGTAACCATGGCCTGAACTTCGGATAGAGAGGCCATGAGGCCGTTCATCTTCCAGTTGCCCGCGACCAGCTTCTTGCGATCCGTCATCTACCCTGCCCTGTACTGCGACAAAGGCGTCACGACCGGAGACACACTCCGGACACGGCATGCCGTATTGTCACATATTCCTGTGGCGAACCGGTTTCCCCTCCGCCTCAAAATGCTCTAGCAAGCCGTGTTCCAGCGGACAACCTTTCGGGGGAGTCGCCAAGTATCAGGGAGTTACGCCGATGATCGGCGGTATTCGCAAGTTTGCCAAATCAAAGTGGGCGCTTGTCCTGCTGTTCATCCCCCTGATCATCAGCTTCGGGATATTCGGCACCCAAGACGTCTTCAGCGGCATTTCGGGAGGCGGCCTCTCCAAGGTCGGCGACCACGAGATCCATGCCCGCGACCTCAATGAGGAACTGACCGCCGAGATTGAGGCGGTCCGCCAGCAGGATGGTCGCGTGCTGACCCAGGCTGATGCGATCCGCGAAGGTATGGCGCAGCAAGTTCTCGCGCAGCTTGAATACCGCAACATGATCCTCGCCTATGCCGACAAGGTTGGCATCCGCGCCAGCAAGCAGGCCGTGGCTGATCTGCTCATCAACCGCGCCGGTGCCTTCAAGGACGCGCTAGGTCGTTTCAATCTCGATGCCGTTCGCGCCCGCGCTGACGCCCAGCGCATGTCGCTCCGCGATTTCGAAAGCGCCGTGCGTGACGACCTGACGGTCGGCTACATCACGTCGGCTGCATTCAATGCGTTCCGGGTGCCGGACATCCTGTCTGAGCCAGTCATCAAGTATATCGGTGAAACCCGGACACTCGTTCTCGCCCGCGTAAGCGACGCGGCTATCGCCAAGCCGGCCGAGCCGACCGAGGCGCAGCTTCAAGCCTGGTACGACACGAACAAGCAGCAATTCGCTCAGCCGGAGCGCCGGCGCATTTCGGTCCTGAGCTTCTCGCCTGAAGACTATATCGACCGCGTGGAACTGACCGATGACAAGGTGAAAGCCGAGTACCAGACGCGTATTCGCGATTACTCGACGCCAGAGACCCGCCTGATCGCTGAGTACACGTCAGCGGATCGCAACGCCGTGCAATCCTTCATCGATCTGACGCAGCAAGGCGTTGCAATCGATGACGCTCTCAAGCGGACGCCGAATGTCGCCGTAGCTGAGCGCTCGGTTAAGCCGGAAGAGATCACCAACGAGGGCTATCGCAACCTCATCTTCGGTTTGCCGCAGGGCAAGCCGGACACAAACCCGCGCAAGCTTGATGAGGCATCGCCCTGGATCGTTGTGCTGGTGAAGAGTATCACGCCGGGCGTTGCTCAACCTTACGAGGAAGTCGCCGAGAAAGTCCGCCATGACATGGCGCTGTCTGACGCGCGCCGCATGTACGAAGACGAGTCCGAGAAGTTCCGCGACGCCGCTGGCGGCCAACCCCTGGAAGAGATCGGTAAGCAGTTCGGCTTCCCGGTGATTCAGCTTCCGCCGGTCGACAACCAGGCGCGCACGCAGCGTGGCGACCAGACCCAGCTACTGGTGAACAACCCGGCGCTGCAGGAGTTGTTCACGCTGCAAGCGGGCCAGATGACCAACCTGTTCGAAGGCGACGAGACCCGGGCAATGTACCGTCTCGACGAAATCGTGCCGCCATTCACGCAAACCTTCGCCGAGGTGAAGACCCGCGTGCATGACCTCTACATGGTTGAGCAGGTCCGGAACGCCGCGACCAAGGCAGCGAACGATATGGTCGCCGCTGTTAAGGCTGGGCGTACGTTCGATCAGGCCGCGACCGCGTCGAAGATGATCGCGCTTCCCGCTGTGACGACGACCCGCCAGGGAAGCACGCAAATCGATCCGGCAGCGCTTCAGGGCGCCTTCGAGCTTAAGGTTGGCGAGACTGGCATTGTGACGGGTCGCGGCGGTGAACCGTGGGTTGTCCGTGTCGAGAAGATCGAACCCGTGACCGCCGCCAGCGCTGCCGTGCTTCGCGCGCGGGTTGCACCCGAGGTTTCCCAGTCGCTCGAGAGCGACATCCGGGAAGTCTTCGTGCGTGGTCTGCAAAAAGAAGTTCCGATCAAACGCGACGAAGCTGCCATCCAGCAGTACTTCCAAAGCTATCTGACGCCCGAGGCATCATGACGACGTCCCTGCCCCGGCTTCACGTCCGGCGCCGGGTCGACGACACGGAGTCGCCGGTCTCGGCGATGCTCAAGCTCAACCCGATGTCGGCGGGGCTTGTGCTGTTCGAGAGCGTCATGGGCGGCGAAACCCGTGGCCGCTATTCATTCATCGGCATGGCGCCAGATCTCTGGTGGCGCGTGCGCGAAGGCAAGGCCGAGACGTCGCTGACGCAGGACTTCAAGGAAGTCCTGTCAACGTCAAACGACATCATGGGCTCGCTTCGCGCGTTTATCGACGCTTGCAAAGTGTCAGGCATGGACGGCCTGCCGCCGATGGCAGCGGGTGCTTTCGGCTATCTGGGCTACGACATGGTCCGCTATGTCGAAAAACTGCCGGCGGCAAAGCCCGATCCGAATGGCGTTCCCGAAGCAATGCTGATGCGGCCGGGTGTTGTGCTGATCTTCGACGGCGTCCGCCAGGAGATCATCATTGCGGCCCCTGAGCGCGGCGGCGAAGCAGCAACGTTGGCGCGCATCGACGCCGTGGAAGCGCAACTCGACCAGGCCATGCCGCCATCACGGCCCAACGACGCGCCGGTCGAGAAACTCGATTTCACGTCGAACACAGAGAAGTCACGCTATCTCGCCATGGTCGAGAAGGCAAAGACCTACATCCACGCAGGGGATATTTTCCAGGTCGTCCCAAGCCAGCGCTTCTCTGCGCCGTTCGAGCGTTCACCGTTCGCGTTCTACCGCGCCTTGCGGCGCCTGAACCCGTCGCCTTTCATGTTCTACGTGAACTTTGGCGCGTTCCAGATTTCTGGCTCCAGCCCCGAAATCCTTGTCCGCGTACGCAATGGCACGGTCACGGTTCGTCCCATCGCCGGCACCTTGCCCCGCGGCGCCACGCCAGAGGCTGATCTTGCCAACGAGCAGAAGTTAATCTCGGACCCGAAAGAGCGAGCAGAACACCTCATGCTGCTCGATCTCGGCCGCAACGATGTGGGCCGTGTTGCTGCACGCGGCTCGGTCGACGTCACCGAGAGCTTCACCGTCGAACGCTACAGCCACGTGATGCACATCGTCTCGAACGTGCAAGGCAAGCTCAAGGCTGGCGAGGATATGGTTTCTGCGCTCGCAGCAGGTTTCCCGGCCGGCACGACCTCAGGCGCACCGAAGATCCGCGCCATGGAAATCATCACCGAACTCGAACCACACGCACGCGGCGTCTATGCCGGCGGCGTTGGCTATTTCGGCGCTGGCGGCGACATGGACACCTGCATCGCTCTGCGCACCGCCGTCTTCGCTGGCGGCAAGATCCATGTGCAGGCCGGCGGTGGCGTCGTCTACGACAGCAATCCCGAGAGCGAGTTCATGGAGACGGTGCACAAGGCCAGCGCGCTCTTCCGCGCCGCCGAGGAAGCTGCCCGCTATGACCGGGGGAACCGGTGATGACCAAAGTCCTGCTCATCGATAACTACGACAGCTTCACCTACAACCTCGTCCACTATCTCCAGGACGTCAGCCCGGATGTGGAAGTTGAAGTCGTCCGCAACGATGCATTGACCGCCAAGGAAGCGCTGGCCAAGGGAGCCGATGCAATCGTGCTGTCGCCCGGTCCGTGTACGCCGGATGATGCCGGCATCTGCCTCGAACTCATCAAGCTGGCCGACGACACCATGCCGATCCTCGGCGTCTGCCTCGGCCACCAGGCGATCGGCCAGGCCATGGGCGGCATCGTCGAGGGCGCGAAGGATATCGTCCACGGCAAGGCGTGGGATGTGAAGGTTCTCGGCGGCGATCTGTTCGCTGGCGTACCAGAGAAATTCCAAGCCGTGCGCTATCACTCGCTGGCGATCCGTCGCGATGGCATGCCCAACGTGCTGTCCGTCGACGCCGAAACCGCGGACGGCGAAGTGATGGCTGTCAGCCACGCCACGCGCCCCGTTTACGGCGTGCAGTTCCACCCGGAATCGATCGGGTCGCAGTACGGCAAAGTGATGCTGGCCAACTTCCTGAAGAAGGCTGGCCTCAAGTGAGCGACGCCGTTCGTAGCGCAGTCGGCAAGCTCGCCAATGGCGGCAGCCCGAGCCCGGACGAGATTGGCGCGTCTTTCCACGCTATTCTTTCCGGCGAAGCCGAGCCCGCCCTCATCGCAGCATTCCTGATGGGACTGCGCATGAAAGGCGAGACTGTCGAGGACATCGTCGCCGGCGTGAAGGTGATGCGCGCAACCATGCGCGGCGCGAACGCCCCGGTCGGAGCCATCGACACGTGCGGTACTGGCGGCCTGTCCTGGACCTCTCTGAATACGTCGACGGCTGTGTCGCTTGTTGCGGCTGGCGCGGGAATTGTCGTCGCCAAGCACGGCAACCGTTCCAAGAGCCGCGCCGGTTCGGCCGACGTGCTCGAGGCGCTTGGCGTCAACCTGTCACCGTCCGATGCACAGATCGAAGCCAGCTTCCGCGATGCTGGCGTGGCCTTCATGTTCGCGCAACAACACCACACCGCGATGAAACACGTCGCTCCCGTGCGCCAGGCGCTGGGCATGCGCACGATCTTCAACATGCTGGGACCGTTGGCGAACCCGGCTGGTGTGAAACGACAGGTGATGGGCGTGTTCGCGCCTGAATGGGTCGAGCCCGTTGCAAAGGCGATGCTGTCGCTTGGCTCAGAGCGCGCCATGGTTGTTCACGGTCTCGATGGCATGGACGAAATATCGACCACCGGCGCCACGCTGGTCGCCGAGATCAGGGACGGAGCTGTGCACGTTTACGAGGTCACACCGGAGCAACTCGGCGTAGCGCGTGCAAATATCGAAAGCCTGCGCGGCGGATCGGTCGCTGAAAATGCTGAAGCGCTGAAGCGCGTTCTTGGCGGTGAGTCGAGCGCCTTCGCTGATCTTGTGGCGGTCAATGCAGGCGCGGCGATTATGGTCGCGGGCCTGACTGACACCATCGCCGATGGCATTGCAAAAGCTCGTGCGTCCATTTCGTCCGGCAAGGCTACTGGCGCGCTGGAAGCCTTGAGGCGTGCATCGAATGGCTGAGCTTGCCGACCGCCTGAAGGCCATCATCGCCTACAAGTACGATGAAGTCGCGAAGCTGAAGAGCGAGCGTTCTCTTGGCTCGCTCGAGGCTGATGCCAAGATGGCATCGGCGCCGCGCGGCTTTACTGACGCGCTGCTGCGTATCGCCTCCGACGATGGCAACGCTCTGATCTGCGAAGTTAAGCGCAAAAGCCCGTCTGCCGGCGATATCAGCCCCGGACGTGACCAAGTCGCCGTCGCACGCGACTACGAAGCGGGTGGCGCGGCCTGCATCTCTGTCCTGACGGACGGCCCCAGCTTTGGCGGCTCGCTCGACGACATGATCAGCGTCCGCAACGCGATTTCGATCCCGGTGCTCCGCAAGGACTTCATGGTTGATCCAATCCAGGTGATTGAGGCCCGGGCTGCCGGCGCAGATGCGATTCTGATCATTATGGCTGCGGTCGACGTTACGCTCGCAGCCGAACTCCACGCGACCGCCGACAGGCTCGGCATGTCTGTCCTGCTGGAAGCCCACGACGAAGCGGAACTGGTGCGCGCGCTGGGCCTGCCCTCGCCGCTTATTGGCGTGAACAACCGCGACCTCCGGACCTTCACCACAGACCTCGCCGTCACGGAGCGCCTGGCGGACATGCTCCCCCCGGGCAAACTCCTGATTTCAGAAAGCGGCGTTCGCTCGGCCGCCGACATATCCCGATTGAGAACATGCGGCTCGCGGGGCTTCCTGATCGGGGAGAGCCTGATGCGAGCTGAAAATGCAGTCGAATCCGTACGTTCGATGTTCTCGGCGCGATAAGAGCTCCACAGCCGAATTGACCCAAAGCGTGAACGATAGTAGAACTATCCGCGACTCATAAGTTTACGCGGGTATCCATATGCTCACCAAGAAACAGCGCGAACTGCTCCTGTTCATCAACGACAGGATCAAGGAAACCGGCGTTTCGCCCTCGTTTGACGAGATGAAGGAGGCGCTGGATCTGGCCTCCAAATCGGGAATTCACCGTCTCATTACGGCGCTTGAAGAGCGCGGCTTCCTCCGCCGCCTCGCGCATCGGGCTCGCGCTCTGGAAGTTCTGAAGCTGCCGGAAAGCGCTGTTCCGCAGGGCGCTGGCCGTGCGCCCTTCCGCCCAAGCGTCGTCGCGGGCGCAGCCACTGAAGTCGGCCGCAAGGTCGCCTCGGCCGTCCGCTCCTCGATGATTCCGGTCATGGGGCGGATCGCCGCCGGTACGTCGATCGAAGCGATCGAACACGAGACGCACAAGGTTGCTGCCCCGGATGACGATTTCGACCCAGATACGCACTTCGAGCTGGAAGTCTCCGGCGAGAGCATGATCAACGCCGGTATTCTTGATGGCGACACAGTCATTCTGAAGAAGACCGAGCACGCCGCATCGGGCGACATCGTTGTCGCATTGATCAACGAAGAAACCGCAACGCTGAAGCGTTTCCGCAAGAAGGGCGGCTCGATCGCGCTTGAGGCTGCGAACCCGGCCTTCGGTACGCAAATCTTCGGGCCAGACCGCGTGCGTATTCAGGGCAAGCTGGTCGCCCTCGTCCGCAAGTATCACTGATCCTTCAGAGCTGGCCGCTTTGGCGGCTTTGTGTAGAGCGGCTGGGTCCACGCCCGGCCGCTTTGTTTTTGGGGAAGGCGGAGCGTCAAACTTCCAGCGTCCGAGTCGATGGCTGCGCCGCCATGTTCTACGAAAGAACACGGCTCGACCGTCAACGCTTGCTGGGTAAGCGAATGAATAATGAGCCGGGATGAAACGGGGCAGCCTGTAGGCGCCGGCGCGCTGACCTGTTCAACTACCGCCCGCCCGGCATCCACGTCGAGCTTGCAGGCTGCACCCTTGCCCATGCATGGCGCTTTCTCGATCGCGTCACCAATGATGAGCGGATTGAGCCCATTATCTGCGCGCCAGTCCTTGAGTTCCAGCCACGCCTTGTCTCGCTGAAGGAAAACCGTTCCATCATCAGCGATGTAGCCGACAGCCTGAGGCGCGGTGACCCAGAGCGCGATCGCCGCAATCGCTGGCGGAAGCGCGAATATCCTGCCTCGCCTTGAGAAGACACAGAACAGCGAGATCGCGACCGCTGCCATCGCCATGCCCGTACCGCCCAAGCGCGGCAGGTCGAGCTCCGGCGACATCTCCACGGAATAGCGCGCGATGATGAGCACGACCTCCATGCTCTTTCCCATCAGCCACAGGAATGGCTCATCGACCCCGAATGGCGCTGCCAACGCCGCCAGCATCGCGGCAGGCGTCGTCCAGAGCGTAATGACAGGCGTGGAGACGATATTTGCGATAACGCTGAACAGGGCCGCGCGATCAAAATGATGGAGCGCGAATGGCATCGTCGCCAACGAAGCTACCAGAGAAGTCGCTGCCGCTCCTACGATCGATGCACGCATGCGGGAGAGCACGCCAGGACGATCCGGTCGCTCCATCTTCGGCCACATCTCGTAGAGCGCGATGAGCGCGCCCGATGCGGCAAACGACATCTGGAACCCCGGCGTTACCACTGCCTCAGGCTGAAGCAACACAACGACCGCCAGAGCGATGGCTAGTGATCGCAGCGAAATGGCCGGCCGGTCGAAGAGCTTCGCGCCAAACCCGATCAACGCGATAATGAAGGCGCGCTGGGTCGCCACCTCCATCCCTGAAATACCGAAATAGAGCGTGCACGCCACGATCGCCCCAAAGGCCGCCGCTCGTACTGATGGCACACGCAGCGCCAATGGTTCGATGAATGGCCAGAGGAAGCGGATGATGAAGAACACCAGTCCACCGACCAGAACCATGTGCACGCCCGAGATCGACAGAAGGTGAGCCAGTCCCGACAGCCGCAAGGCCTCGGCATCATCAGGCGTGATAAAGCTGCGATCCCCCGACACCATGGCGGCAGACATGCCACCGCCCTCTTTACCGGCCTCCGCATTCACATGCTCAGCGATCGCGCGCCTGACTGCGCCGAGCCAGTATGAGAATTGTTCAAGCGGATCGTTCGGCGGCGCCATCGCCAGCGGCTCACACTTGCCAACGGAAAATCCAACCGCGCCGAGCTGTTGGAACCATGCATCGCGGTGAAACTCGTAGTCGCCCGGAACGACCGGCCGTGGCGGCGGCGACAGGATCACCCGGCAGGCCACCGCGCGCCCCGGATAGAACGACATCTCGCCCTTGAAGCTGAAGCGCACATACTTCGGCGTCTGTTCCGGCGACAACCGCTCAATCGCTCGGACATCAATCCGCACTCGGCGGCTTCGTTCGCTGGCGTCGATCTCCGCGATCACTCCCTCGATCCGGACCGGGTCTATCTGCTCCTTCAGAACTGGCGCCGCCACCAACTCCGTCCGGACTTTGCCAGCCACCGGCCCGATCCCGACGCACATAAACATGGTCAGCAGGAGCGATAGCGTCCCCACCCCACGCCGCCTGACCCACGCCCAAGCAACAACCAGCGGCGCCGTTGCGCCCAGAAGCAACTCCCAGGACGGCTCCGCCGGGGCTGACATGTAGAAAGCCGCGCCCATAGCCAACGCCAGAGGCGCCAGAAGAGGCCAGCGCAGCGCCTGATCGTATACGGCTCCTCTGAAAAACCGCCCAACCCGCCGCAGTAGCCCCGCAGGCGGTGTTTGTGACCGAGTTCCGGCCCCGGTACTTGCCAGTAAAGCAGCGGATGTGGTCTTCAGGGCCCGCGCTCCGCTTGGCGGCCGCAAGGACATGACTCGCACTGGAACCCGATGACGGTTGTCACCCGCTTCGCCCCCTCGCCCACTGGGTACCTCCATATCGGAGGCGCCCGGACAGCCCTGTTTTCCTGGCTATATGCGCGCGCAAAAGGCGGCAAGTTCCTGCTCCGGATCGAGGACACGGACAAGGAGCGCTCCACCCAGGAGGCGATTGATGCAATCCTGGATGGTCTAAACTGGCTAGGCTTGGGTGGAGATGAGCCGGCCATCCTGCAGAGTTCGCGTATCGCGCGACATGCACAGGTTGCGCACGAGCTGGTTCAGCGCGGAGCGGCCTACCATTGCCCGGTGACACCCGAAGAATTGCAACAGCGCCGTGACGCTGCCGAACTGCTTCAGAAAAAGAAGGCGGCCGATGGCAGCCTCTCGACCGACGACGCCGCCAAGCTCGACGAACTTACGCGACCCTTCCGTTCACCCTGGCGCGATCCGGCAAAGCCGCTGCCACCGAGCGCGGCGACGGTCGTTCGCTTGCGGATGCCGGACACAGGCGAACTGACCGTCGCAGACCACGTGCAGGGAACTGTCTCGCGCAAGTTCGCCGACCTTGATGATCTCGTGCTGCTCCGTTCCGACGGCACGCCAACATACATGCTGGCCGTCGTGGTCGATGACCACGATATGGGCGTCACGCACGTCATCCGCGGCGACGACCACTTTCTCAACACGTTCCGCCAACTGCCGATCTATCTCGGTATGGGCTGGCCTCAGCCGGAATACTCTCACGTGCCGCTCATCCATGGCCAGGACGGCAAGAAGCTGTCCAAACGCCACGGCGCCACGGCCGTCGATGAATACCGTGACGTCCTGGGTTATCTACCCGAGGGCATGAAGAACTATCTACTCCGGCTCGGCTGGAGCCATGGCGATGACGAGATCATTCCCGAAGCGAAAGCCATCGAATGGTTTGATCTGGATGGCCTGAACAAGGCTCCCGCCCGGCTCGACTTTGCCAAGCTGGATTCCGTCAACAAGCACTATATGGCCGAAGCCCCCGAGGCTGCCCTGTTCGACCTGCTGCTCCAACGCCCCGAGATGCAGGGTCAGAGCCCGGATGTCATGGGGCGAATCCAGGCCGCGTTGCCGGTCCTGAAAGGCCGGGCTGCCAATATCGTTCAGCTGGCTGAACAGGTTCGCTTCCTGACTGATATCCGGCCGATCACCCTCACCGGCAAAGCCGCCGATCAAGTGAATGACGAGGCGCGTGCTCGTCTGAAGGCTCTATCGCCACAGCTCCGGGAGCTGGCCGACTGGAGCGAGGCTTCGATAAAATCTGAGCTCACGCGTTTTTGCGATCAAAATGGGATCAGTTTAGGCAAAATCGGCCCTGTTTTGAGAGCCGTACTTACCGGAGGGGCGCCCGCGCCCGATATTGCTCTTGTGCTGGCCTTGCTAGGTCGTAATGAAGCTTTCGCGCGGTTGAGCGATTATGCCGCCGCTGGGGGCTGAGCGGCGGGAAGCCGCGGGAATTGAGGAGACTGCGCGATGGAAAATAAGGTCAAACCGAACGGCAAGGCGACTGTAAGCGCCAACGGCAAAACCGTTGAAATGCCGGTCTACAGCGGCACCATCGGGCCGGATGTGATCGATATCGGCAAGCTGTACGCCCAAACGGGCATGTTCACCCTGGACCCGGGCTTCACATCAACGGCCTCCTGCGAAAGCCAGATCACCTACATCGACGGCGACCAGGGCATCCTGCTTCACCGCGGTTACCCGATCGACCAACTGGCCGAGAAATCGAACTTCCTGGAAACCTGCTACCTGCTTCTTCACGGCGAACTTCCGACCGCAGAACAAGATCGCGAGTTCCAGAATACGATCACGCGCCACACCATGCTGCACGCGCAGTTCGATCGCTTCTTCGAAGGCTTCCGCCGTGACGCGCACCCGATGGCCATCATGTGCGGAGCTGTCGGCGCTCTTTCGGCCTTCTACCATGACTCCACGAACGTGAATGATCCGCTGCAGCGCAAAGTCGCCCAGCACCGCATGATCGCGAAGATGCCGACGATTGCGGCCCGCGCCTTCAAGTACCACACGGGCCAGCCGTTCGTGTCGCCGCGCAACGAGCTCGACTACGCGTCGAACTTCCTGCGCATGTCGTTCGCTGTGCCAGCTGAAGACTACAAGGTGAACCCGGTTCTCGCCCGCGCGATGGATCGCATCTTCATCCTTCACGCCGACCACGAACAGAACGCCTCGACTTCGACCGTGCGTCTCGCCGGTTCGTCGGGCGCCAACCCGTTCGCGTGCATCGCGGCAGGCATCGCCTGCCTCTGGGGCCCGGCACACGGCGGCGCTAACGAAGCTGCCCTGCAGATGCTGCAGGAGATCGGCACCGTCGAGAACGTGAAGAAGCACGTCGACAAGGTGAAGAACAAGGTCGATGGCGTCCGCCTCATGGGCTTCGGTCACCGCGTCTACAAGAACTACGATCCACGCGCGAAAGTGATGGCGCAGACCTGCAAGGAAGTTCTTGCCGAAGTTGGCATCAACGACCCGCTGCTCGAAGTCGCGATGGAACTCGAGCGCATTGCTCTGTCGGACGAGTACTTCATCGAGAAGAAACTCTACCCGAACGTCGACTTCTATTCGGGCATCACCCTGAAGGCGATGGGCTTCCCGGTGTCGATGTTCACCGTGCTGTTCGCTCTGGCCCGTACTGTCGGCTGGATCGCCCAGTGGGAAGAGATGACCACCGACAACACCCAGCGCATCGGCCGCCCCCGCCAGATCTACACGGGCGCTCCGCAGCGCAACTATACGCCGATGGCTTCGCGCTAGTTCGCGATCTCACGGTTGAAAGCAGAAAGGGCGGCCCGCGGGCCGCCCTTTTTATTTGCCTGAAAGGCCTAGGATCGTCTCAGCCGCTATCTCCGCTGCCGGCCTGCCCGTTCCAGCCATCATCTTCAGCGCTTCTCGCTGGCCGCTCAATTGCGCCTCCAGAACCGAGGGATCACTCAGCCTGCGTTCGGCGGCGTCACGGATCAGATCGGACTTGAAGCGGGTCTGGATAAACTCCGGGATCACCTCGCGCTCGACCGCGACGTTCACCAGACTGCTGAAGCGCGATTTGAACAATAGCCCGCGCAGGATCGCCCAAGTAATCCAGCCCAGCTTGTAACCCGTCACCACAGCAGCGCCCTGCGCCGCGAGTTCCGTGGTCACGGTGCCGGAACATGCGACTGCCACTTTCATCGCCGCGAACGCGTCAGCCTTTTCCGCTTCGTCGCGCACCAGGATCAGCTTTCCGAGATGTTCGCGAGCTATACGTTCGACGTCGTTCGCAACGCTAGGCGCCACCATGCAGACGACCTGCCGGTTGGGTTGTTTCGCGATCAGCTGCTTCACGGCATCAAACAAGGTTGGTGCAACACGGCGCAATTCCGCACGGCGGCTACCAGGAAGGAGACCGACAAGATCGGCATCAGCTGAAACGCCATGCCGCTTCCGAAATGCTTCCGGATCGCCCTTGGGCAAACGATGCAGCGCGGGGTTGCCGATCACCGTCGTGGGCAGACCCCACTTCACATAGAAGGGCTGTTCGAAGGGATGGATGCACAGCAAGTGATCGACCCATTGCGCCAGCACGCGTGCGCGCCCTGGCCGCGTGGCCCATACCTGCGGCCCCACCAGCTTGATGCGCTTGGCTTTGACGCCGCGCAGCTTCAACGCACGCGCAAGGCGCCACATGAAGCCCCAGCTGTCGATCAGAACAACGCTGTCCGGATCTGCTTTCGCTATGACCTCCGCAGCATCCTCAACCGCCTTCTTCACGCGGTCATAGGCTTTGAGCCCCTCGATCAATCCGATGACGGCGAGGCCAGACATATCAACATCAGAGAACGCACCACGTTCGCGCATACGCTCCCCGCCAATACCGGAGATTCTAACGGTGGGGTCTTTCCTGCGCAGCTCATCGATGACGTCTGCGCCCAGGGCGTCGCCAGAGTCTTCCGCTGCAACCAGGAAGATGTGGCTCACCCGAGTTCTGCCTTCGTGCATCCGTAGACGAACACACCCAGTCGATCGGCCGCCAGCGCCACTTGTGTCTGATCAATCACCAGCGCGGCGCCAGCTTCAACGGCTATACCAGCCAATCCGGCGCGCGCGACGCCCTCCACCGTCTGGACACCGATGGTCGGCAGATCAATGCGTCGCTCCTGCTGTGGCTTGGGCAGCTTAACAAGCACACCGGTCGATGAATTGCCTGCAGCCAGCCGGCCAAGCATCGCATCGGTTCCGTCCCGCGCCTCGCGAGCTATGACGAGACCACCGCGCGCAATGGCGCCCTGTGCAACGTCCTGCGTTCCCAACTTTAAAGCTGCGACCGCGGCAGCGCGAATATCCGGCCAATCGGAATCCTTGGGCGCTCGCGAGCCTAGAGATCCCGTTGGAGCGAGGAGCGACCCCAGCACGTCGTCCGCGCCGATGACTTTGAAGCCAGCCTTCTCGAATGCGTTGAGAACGACGCGCAGAAGGGCGTCGTCTCCCTTGCCTGCTGCCACTGCGAGTTGCGGGATCAATGCAGTACCGCGCAGGTCAAACTTGAGGGCCGATAGATCGGGTCGCTTGATGGCGCCGGCGAACACAATCTCCTTGCAACCTGCATCGCTGAGAAGCCGGATGCCCTTGCCTATCTCACCCATGGCAGCTTCAGCGCCATCATAGGCATCCATAAGGGCTTTCTCGGCAAAACCGCGCAAACCCAGCACGAACACCTCGCGCCCGGTCGCGTTGGCATGAGCGGCAATGCGCTTGGGCAGCTCTCCCGCACCCGCGATAATGCCCAGACGGCCGGCCACTACTCCGGCCTCGGAAGACACAAGCCGCGCTTCTGCCCTGCTTCAATGAAGTCGATGATCATGCGGACTTCCGGTGATGATCCGTGGTTCGCAATGACGTTGGCGAAGCGGTCATCAAACAGGCCGTCGCCATGGAAAAGTTCGCGATAGACGGCGCGCAATTCGTTGATGGTTTCACGCTTGAAGCCGCGACGCTTCAAGCCCACCAGATTGAGGCCATGCAGATTGCCATGGTTGTCCACCATGCCGAACGGAATGACGTCCCCAACCACCGGAGCGCCGCCACCGACGAAGGCGTATTTCCCGATCCGTCCGAACTGGTGAACGGCTGAAGTGCCGCCCATGATGACGAAGTCTTCGAGGACGGCGTTACCACCAAGTGCAGTCGTGTTCCCGACTACGACGCCATCGCCGATGATGCAGTCATGTCCGACATGGCTGCCTGACATGAAGAACCCGTTGTCGCCGATAATCGTCTGACCACGTCCCGTGACTGTCCCCTTATGGAAGGTCACGCACTCCCGGATCATGTTGTCCGCGCCAATGCGCAACAGCGTGTCCTCGCCCTTGTACTTCAGGTCCTGTGGCGGATGGCCCATGGAACAATGAGGATAGATTATGGTGCGGGCGCCAATCCACGTGTTGCCTGCAACTGAAACGTGGCTGACCAGCTTTACGCCTTCGCCCAGTTTTGCCTGCGGGCCGATGATGCAAAACGGACCGATCTCGACACCGTCGGCCAGTTCGGCCCCGGTTTCGACGATGGATGAGGGATGGATCGATACAGCCATGAATCTGCCAGCAGTTTCAGCCGGCGGTCCGGCTAGTCATCTTTGCTGGAACGCTTTTGCGCCGAGCGCGCCAGCCACGCAAGCTCGCGCATCCACGTCCGGATCGGCTTCGACGGATAGCCTGCCCAGGTCTCTCCGGCCGGCACATCGCTCAACACGGCCGCGCCGGCAGCAATCCGCGCCCCTTTGCCAACGTGAACATGGTCCTTGAGGCCAACACGCCCGCCAAACTGGGCGCCATCGCCCACTGTGCTGGACCCGGAGATGCCGGCGAACGCCGCCATCACCACGTGCGATCCGATGCGGCAGTTGTGACCGATGTGACAGAGATTATCGATATGTGTTCTCTCGCCGATGACCGTGTCCTCAAGCAAGCCGCGGTCGATGCACGAGTTGGCACCCAGCGATACCCCGTTCTGCATGATCACGCGCCCGAAGTGCGGTGTCAGCGCAGCCCCGCTTCCGCCGGCAGCCAGCCCGAATCCCGTCTCTCCGATCACAGCCCCGGGGAAGATCCGAACACCATCGCCAATCAGCGCACAGCGGATGCTGGCGTTCGCGCCAATCGTCGTGCGCGCTCCGATCTGTACGCCGGGCCCGATGACGGCATTCGCCCCGACATACACGCCCGCACCGATCGCAGCGTTCGCGCCGACCACAACGCCGGGCTCAAGAATTGCGCTGTCGCTGATCTTAGCTGCGGTGTGGACCGCCACCTGCCCGCGCTCGAACTGGCGTAGAGCCGCAAGTTTCGCCGCCGCCTTCGCAAAGGCTGAGCGCGCGTGGCGTACCTCGATGACGGCAGGTCCATCGGGGATCAGGCCCGCGGCCTCCGGCGATGCCAGGATGATCCCCACCGCACGGAGCTCCGCCGCTCCCGCGGAGCCTTCCTGGAACGTCAGATCATGGCGTCCGGCTAACGAAGCGGGCGCAAGCGATGAAACGCTGCGCCCGGCATCGCCGCGGATTTTCTCCGCGCCTACAATCGCGGCAATATCCAAAGCCGTCAGAGGTCGTTCGACCGCATAGAACCTTGGATCCAGCACCGCCCCGCCTTCGCTAAACTATCAGCCCGGCTTCGGCGCATTGGCCGGAGCAGCCGTTCCAGCGGGAGGCTTGGGCATTGCGTCCTTCAAGGCCTGCAAGTTCGGCACGGTTGCGTCGAGGCGTGCAATGACTTTGGCTGAAATGTCGGTCGCGTCCTTGGTGTACCAGGCCGAGCTGGCGTCGAGGACGATGTCTGCGCCGACATCCTTGGCGACCTGGTTCACGGCCGGGCCCATAACGAACAGGAACGCCTGGCTGAGGCCGTTGTCGGCCCGCTCGAGGCCGTTATTCAGAGCACCAGCCTTCTGGTAGTATTCCTGCTGTTTCTTCCCGAGCGCTTCGACTTGGGCCTTCAGCGTAGGGTTCGCATTGATCGCTTCCGGCGTCAGCGATTCAGTTTGCGGCTTGAGGCGCGTCACCTCGGTATCAATTTCGGTCTTGAGCTGCTTGAGGCCAAGCTGGTCAGCGCCTGCATTGGCGTTGGTGACAAGGTTCTGGTTGATTTCCTTGCCGACCTTGCTGTCGCGGCGCACCTTGTCTTCGTTCACGACAAAGATCTTGGTCTGGGCGAAGGCGGCGCCAGCCATGTTTGCACCGCCAACAAGCAGCGCGGCGACAAGCGCGAGATTACGGAGTTTCATAACGCTAGAACCTTGTGTTGGTGCTGAACCGGAATGACTCGGTCCGGTCATATTCTTCCTTGGCCAAGATCTGTGAGAAGTCGAAGCGGATCGGACCAAATGGGGAGTCCCAGAAAACGCTGAGACCTGCGCTGGCGCGCAAGCTGGCGCTGTCGTCGATGCGATACGAAGAGAACGAAGCCGGGGTATCCGCACGACGGTTCCTGTCTGTATCGTCCAGAAGGCCGACGGTGCCAAATTCGGTGAACAGCGCCGCGCCAATGCCAAGTTCTTCCGGAGCATACGGTATCGGGAAGGACAGCTGGAAGGACCCAATTGCATATGCCTTGCCGCCCAGTGCGTTGAAGCTTTGGACTTTCATGGGCAACAGGTTGCCACTCGAGTCACGTGCGGCCTGATCATAGATCAGCTGGCCGGCGTCGTTGGTGACCTGGGTTCCGTCGGTGTTGAGGCGTGCGTACGTGAAATCAGGCGGCGCGACGCCTGGGCTCAGAGCGATCGGCTGGACAGTACAGCCAGACACATTGTTCACATCGGTGCAGCTGGACGAGTTTTCGTAATAGTATCGAACTTCGCGCGGTCCGAGACCGGCAGTATCGAAGCCCCGGAACGAGTTACCGCCCTTGAAGAAGCGGTTGTTCACGCGGACGCCTTCGTCGCCCCAGCTGTCGATATACCCAGCTTCCAGACGGCTCTCGAGCGTCCAGCCCGGCGCAAAGCCGTGGTAGTGGATGCCGCGGAACTCGTTGCGCAGGTAGTTCACGTCACCGCCGAGGCCGGCGATATCCTGGCTGAAGTTGAGTTCATAGCCACGCGTCGCGTTGATATAGTCGTTCGCGCGGTTCATCGTCAGCGTGTAACCAATCGACGACGTCAGCTGGTCGCCTTGTTGATCGCAAAGCGACGACCGGAAGAATGCGCTCGAGCTGCAATCCGTGAAGCCATCAAGCGACTCGTCGATTTCGAGGTTATCGCTACGCAAGTTGTAGCGCAGACCGATCTGATCCAGATCCGACAGCGGGAACAGCAAGCGGCCGCCAACACCGACGATGGAGTTGCTGAAGCCCATGAGGTCGGCGTAGTCCGACTGCGTCAGGAACAGATCGAAGCCCAGCGCCATGTTGCGGTCCTGGAACTTCGGCTCGGTGAAGCGGAACTCGATATCCTGCTGGCGCGACGTGGTCTGGATGCGCGCCGACAGATACTGGCCGCGTCCGCGGAAGTTGCGCTGTTGAGCGCTGACGGAGAACAGGAAAGCGTCCTGAGAGGAGAAGCCGGCGGAGAAGGCCAATTCGCCAGTCGCTTCTTCTTCGACTTTCACCTTCACGACTGAACGGTCCGATGTCGAACCGGGCTCGTCTTCCACGCTCACCGTGTTGGCCTTGAAGAACCCAAGCGCGCGGATACGGTTCTTGGCGTTGTCGAGTTGAACCGGGTTGTACTGATCGCCTTCGGCGACGCGGATCTCGCGGCGGATAACGCGATCGAGCGTCTGCGTGTTGCCCTGAATGTCGATCCGCTCGATGTAGACGCGCGCGCCTTCATCGACCTGGAATGTGATACCGATCGTATGATTGACCGGATCGCGTACCTCGCGCGGACGGATCTGCACGTTGGCGTAGCCGGCGATACCGGCCGCAAAGGTCAGCGTATCGATCGCATCCTGAATGCTCTTGGCGCGGAACTGATCGCCCTTCTTGATGCCGAGCACCGCGGCGAGACGCTCGCTCGAAAGCTTCTCGAGCTGTGTTTCGACGGCGAGATCGCCGAACGTGTACTTGGCACCCTCGTCTACCGTGAATGTCAGGTAGAAGTCGCGACGGTCCGGCGTCAATTCGGCAACCGACGAGATGACGCGGAAGTCGGCGTAGCCGGCGTTGGTGTAGAATTCGGTCAGCTGCGAGCGATCGTATTCGACCTGGCCCGGGTTGTAGTTGTCCGCTTGTTCGAAGAAGCGCCACCAACGCGATTGGCGCGTTGTGATCTCGCGGCGGAGACGGTCATCGGCGAAGGCTTCGTTGCCGATGAAGTTGATCGACTTCACGCCCGTGCTCGGACCCTCGTCGATCGCAAAAATCAGATCGGCGCGGTTCTGTTCGAGCACCTTGTACTGCGGCGTCACAGTCGCGGCGAAGCGGCCCGCGCGGCGATAAACTTCAAGGATGCGTTGGACGTCCTGTTCGACGCGCGAGAGCGTGAAGGTCTGGCGAGGCTCGGCCTCAGTCTCTTCCTGCAGCTTCTCGGTCGTGACCGCATTGTTCCCTTCGAACATGATGCGGTTGATGATCGGGTTTTCGAGGACACGCACAACGAGATCGTTGCCCCGTGCTTCGATCTGAATGTCTGCGAACAGTCCGGTCGCGCCGAGGGCGCGCACGGACAGGCCGATGCGCTCCTGGTCAAACGCCTCGCCGGGTTTCACCAGAAGGTAGGACAGCACGGTACGCGCTTCGATACGCTGGTTACCCTCAACCAGGATGCGCGAGATGACTTGCGGCGCCTGTTGTTGCGGAGCTGCGACCGGAGGCTGTTGTGGGGCGCCAGCGGGCGGTTGCTGGGGCTGTTGGCCCCACGCCTCATTGACCTTAGCAGCTTCCTGAGCGGCGACGAGGGCGCTAGCCGACGCTGTCAGCGCAAGAGCGCTCGCGAACCAAGACCGCATTACCTATCCCTCACACTCTAGTCGGCCCGCTAGAAGCGGCTTCTTGGGCGTCTTAAGACAACATGCTGCTTGAAATCACAAGCCGCGGACTGACGGTTCACGACCCCCCGGGCCAAAGCCGGGTGATGTCCTGCCAGGTGATCAAGAGCGCGAAGCTGACGAGGCATGCAAGCCCGATTGTCAGCCCGACTCTTTGCACTTTTTCGGGGATTTCCTTACCTGTGGCGGCTTCGGCAAGGCACATTACAGCCGCTCCACCATCCAGAATGGGAATCGGCAGCAGGTTGAAGAAGCCGACGCCGATCGACAGGAGGGCGGCAAGCTGCAGCAGACTCAGGGAGAGCTGGCTCAGCTTCTCCCAGATATCCACGTCCTTCTGTTTCAGGTGCAGGTCAGTGACCTTGTCGGCCAGGGTGAAAATTCCGACAGGTCCGGAGAGCTTGTCGATGCCTTCCTTACCGGTGACCAAACGCCGAAGTACGTTGACGGTCGCGCTGAGAGCATCGCCAGTCTGAGAGAAGCCATAACCGACCGCTTCCACAGGGTTGAGGCTGCGCATTTCCGTATCGCGCTGCGTCAGATGAATGCCGATCCGTCCGACCTTCTGCTTCATCTGAAGCACGGGGTTCGTTTCCTCGGTCTCGACGGGCGTTGCGGTCAAGGTGACCGGCGAACCATCCCGCAACACGCGATACAAGACGGCTTCGCCGGCGCTGAGCTCGGTCATACGGTTGACGTCGCCCGCCATGGACACTTTGCGACCGCCAGCCTCAAGGACGATATCGCCCTTCTGGAAGCCTGCCGCGGAAGCCACGGAGTTAGGCAGAACGTCAGCGACAATGATTTCCTTCGCCTGCGGAACCCCAAAGGCAAAGCCGAGGAAGGCGAACACCGCGATCGCAAAAACGAAGTTTGAGAACGGACCGCCCAGCGACACCGCCAGACGCTTCATCGGGCCAAGCTCTGTGTATGGCTTGCCGACTAATTTGACGGGCTGAGAATCCGGCTTGGGCGCCGTATCCGATGTCGTTTGGCCTTCCGTGTCGCGCGTATCCGTCGGGGCCTGCATTTCCCCAACAAACTTCACAAAGCCGCCCAGCGGCAGCCAGTTCAAACGCCACCGCGTGCCGCGCTTGTCCCGCACTTCAAAAATCGGCCGGCCAAAACCAATGGCAAAGGATTCAACCGCAGCGCCGAAGCCCCGCCCTACCCAATAGTGCCCCAGCTCGTGGACCGTAATGACAACGGAGATGAGCAAAATGAACGGCAGCGCCGACCCCACGAGGGAGAAAATGCCATCCATCAGTAGACGCCTCTCACAGTTAAGCCCCAGCCCGTCCTAAGCCGCCAACCGCAGCTTCTCGATCGTGCGCTGCCGAGCCCAGCGATCAAGTTCATACACGTCGTCATAGCTTGCTGGCGTCACCCCCGCCGCCGGCCCGCCCAGATAGTCCTCAAGCACTTCGCCTGCCGCTTGAGCGATCGTCAAGAAACCTATCCGGCGCTGCAAAAAGGCCGCCACCGCTATTTCGTTCGCCCCATTCAGGACAATCGGTGCGCCGTTGCCCGCAGAGACCGCCCGTCTCGCAAGCCCCAACGCAGGAAAACGCTGAGGATCAGGAGCCATGAAATCCAGCCTTCCGATCTTGGCGAGATCAAGGCGCTGAAGCCCCGGCAAGGGCATCCGATTGGGCCAAGACAAGGCGTAGGAGATCGGCGTGCGCATGTCCGGCATCCCCAACTGGGCGAGTACCGAGCCATCGTCGTAGGACACCAGACTGTGGATAATGGACTGCGGATGGACCAGGACATCGATCCGGCTGTCGGGAACATCGAACAAATAGGCCGCTTCGAGCAGTTCGAGCCCCTTGTTCATCATGGTGGCGCAATCGACTGAGATCTTCGCGCCCATGGCCCAGTTCGGGTGGGCGATCGCCTGCTCGGGCGTGGCCGCGGCCATTTCACCCAGCGTGGCATTGCGGAAGGGGCCACCCGAGGCGGTGAGGATCAGCTTCTCGACGCGCTCCGGACGATCGAGAACCTGGAAGATGGCATTGTGCTCGGAATCGATCGGCAGGAGCTTTGCGCCGGTTCGCTTGGCTTCCTGGCGGAGAAGCTTGCCGGCGCAGACCATGCTTTCCTTGTTGGCCAGCGCCACGCTGTTGCCGTGCTGGATGGCGGCCAGAGTGGCGGGCAGTCCGGCTATTCCCACGATGGCGGCGACAACTATATCGGCGGGCCGCGAGGCGGCTTCGACGATGGCCTGGCTGCCGGCGGCGGCTTCGACGCCTGAGCCAGCAAGGAGTGACTTCAATTCACCATAGAGGCTTTCGTCTGCGATGACGGCCAGTTCCGCTTTTGCCGCAATTGCCGATTTGGCGAGGGCGTCGACATTGGAGTGAGCCGTCAGCGCGACTACGCCAAAATCAGGCGCGCCAGGGGCGCCGCCCTGCACGACGTCGAGGGTGGAGACGCCAACCGAGCCGGTTGCACCCAGAACTGATACACGCACGCGATTGCTCATCCGCCTGTCGCCGTTGCAAGCGCCGGCACGAGCGACGGCAGGAATTTGACAAAGACCGCGGCAGCCACGGTCGCGGCAATCAAGCCGTCGAGACGATCCAGAACGCCGCCATGACCCGGCACGAGGCCGGACGTGTCCTTGACGCCGTAGAGGCGCTTGAAGCGCGACTCCAGCAAGTCACCGCTTTGGCCGACGATCGAGAGGGCCAGGCTGAAGACGAGCCAGTGGACGAAGTCGCCGCCCGCTCCCCGCGCAACGGCAGCGCCTGCAAGGCCGGCGCAGACGAGCGCGCCAATGGCGCCTGTCCAGGTTTTGTTGGGGCTGTCTTTGGGGCTCAGCAAAGGGCCGCCGAACCCACGGCCAGCGAAATAAGCCGCGATGTCGGTGGTCCAGACAATGACGAGGATAGCCATCAGGAAGAGCTGGCCGTTGGGCGTCGCCTCGCGAATCCAGACGAAACAGCCAAACGGCAGCGACACATAGATGGCGCCGAAGGCCATGGAGCTTGCGGAGCCCTTCCCCGCAAGCGCGACGCCGGCGCTGATGATGCAACCAACCAACGCAACCAGCGCGACGAGCTCGATGCCGCGCGGCGCAAGGAAAACCGCAGTAGCGGACGTCGCAGCGGTGACGGCGTAGAGGAGATACTTGGCCCAGGGCATTTCGGTTTGGGCTGCCATGCGTGTCCATTCGCAGGCAGCAACTGCGCCCGTGACAGCGGTGGCGATGATCAGAGGAAGTCCGCCCGTGTAGGCTGCCCACAGACCAAGCGGTGCGAGAACGGCAGCCGAGGCGACGCGGAGAAAGATCTCGCGCCGTCCGCTCGTGCGTGCCGGGGCTGCTTCAGGCGCCAAGGCCGCCGAACCGTCTGTCGCGACGCCGGTACGCATCAATCGCCTTCGCGAGGCTCTCCTTGGTGAAATCAGGCCACAGCACGTCCATGAACATCAGCTCGGCATATGCCCCACTCCACAGCAGGAAGTTGCTGAGCCGGAGTTCACCGCTGGTGCGGATGACCATATCCGGGTCGGGCGATTCGGCAGTCCACACCATCCGGGAGACCATAGCCTCGTCGATCTGCTCCGACTTCAGCGAGCCGGCCTCCACCTTGCGCGCGATGTCGCGCATGGCGGCGACAATCTCTCCGCGGCCGCCATAGTTGAAGGCGATGTTGAGAGTGAGACGCGTGTTGTCTTTCGTCTTCTCGACCGCTTCGTCGATCAGCGAGAGAATGTCGTCGTTCAGGCCTTCACGTGAACCTATGATGCGGATGCGGACGCCATCCTTGTGCAGGCGCGCGAGGTCACGGCGAACGAACACGCGAAGGAGGTCGAACAATGCGTCGATTTCCTGCTGCGGCCGGTTCCAGTTTTCCGTCGAGAACGCATAGACGCTCAGGTGGGACAGGCCCAGATCGCGGCTGGCTTCCACGGCGCGCCGCAAAGCCTCAACGCCTTCCTTGTGTCCGAGTGCGCGCGGCAACCCCCTCGCCTTCGCCCAACGCCCGTTGCCATCCATGATGATGGCGACGTGACGCGGCGGCTGGCGCAGCGTCGCGACGTCGGAGTTGCTCGAGGAGGATTTTAGCTCGCTCACACCTGCATAATCTCTTCAGACTTGGTCTTCAGCAGGTCGTCGATGGCGGTGACGTGCTTGTCAGTGATCTTCTGGACGTCATTGGAACGTCCCTTCACCTGATCTTCGCTGAGATCGCCAGCCTTTTCCATGCGCTTGAGCAGGTCGTTACCATCGCGACGCACGTTGCGGACCGCCACCTTGGCGTTCTCCGCGAACTGACCAGCGAGCTTCTGCAGATCACGACGACGCTCTTCCGAGAGCGGCGGGATCGGAATGCGGAGCGTCTGGCCATCGGTGATCGGGTTGAGGCCAAGCGGAGCTTCGCGGATCGCACGGTCAGTGGCGCCAACAAGGCTCTTGTCCCACACGCTGACGCTGAGCATGCGCGCATCTACGGCGCTGACCGACGCGACCTGGTTCAGCGGCGTCGAGGCGCCGTAGGCCATTACGTGGATGGTATCGAGCAGATGGATCGAGGCGCGGCCGGTACGCAGACCCGAGAACTCCGTCTTCAGCGACGCAAGCGCTCCATCCATGCGCTTCTCGAGCGACTTGAGGTCGAATGTCTCTGGCATCATTACCTCCCTTACGATTTCATCTTGCCGATAGTCGTCGAGACGCCCTGGCCCTGAAGGACCTTGTTGAGGGCGCCCTTCTCCCGAATACGGAAGACGACGATCGGAATCTTGTTTTCCTTGAGTAGGCTGATGGCCGTTGCATCCATCACCTTCAGCTCTTTCGACAGCACTTCCATGTAGTCGAGCGTATCGAAGCGCGTGGCGTCCGGGTCCGCCTTCGGATCGGCGGTGTAGACACCATCGACCTGCGTGCCCTTGAGCATCGCATCACAGTTCATCTCGGCGGCGCGAAGAGCGGCGCCAGTGTCGGTCGTGAAGAACGGGTTGCCCGTGCCGGCCGCGAAGATAACAACGCGGTTCTTTTCCATGTGACGGATGGCGCGACGGCGAATGAACGGTTCGCAGATCGACATCATCGGGATGCCCGACTGCACGCGCGTCGGCACGCCGATGTTCTCAAGCGCGTTCTGCATCACCAGCGCGTTCATGACGGTCGCCAGCATGCCCATATGGTCGGCCTGCGCGCGTTCCATGCCCGCATCGACGCCCCATTTGCCGCGCCAGATATTGCCGCCGCCGATGACGAGGCAGATCTGGCAACCCAGTTCGATCGCGGACTTTACCTCTTCGGCGTATTTCGTGACCGCGGGAACATCGATCCCATAGCCCTGGTCGCCCATCAGGGCTTCGCCTGAGATCTTCAGCAGGACACGCTTGTATTTGAGGTCGCCCTGACCTGTCATTGTCGCATCCTCGCCACTTGCATCAACGGCCCGGCGCAAGCGCCGGGCCGCCAAACTCTACCCGCGAAACCATCGGTTTCGCAAAGGTTTTACTCTTTCGGTTTGCTGAACGAGGCGACTTCGGCCGCGAAGTCGTTCACGGCCTTCTCAATGCCCTCGCCGACTTCGAATTTCACGAAGCCTTTGAGCGTAACTTCAGCGCCCATGTTCTTGCCGGCGGTCTCGATGAACTTACCGACGGTGACATCGGGGTCCATCACGAAGGCCTGCTCCACCAGAACTGATTCCTGGTAGAATTTGCGAATACGGCCCTCGACCATCTTCTCGACGACGTTGGCCGGCTTGCCGGATTCCGAAGCGATCGCGGTCTGGATCTGACGCTCTTTTTCAACCACAGCCGGGTCAAGCTCGGCAGTGGTGGCAGCCAGCGGCTTCATCGAGGCGATGTGCATGGCGACCTTGCGGCCGAGATCCGTCAGGCGCGACTTGTCGCCCGAGGATTCCAGAGCGACGAGCACGCCGATCTTGCCGAGGCCTTCAGCAGCCACGTTGTGGACGTAGGTGGCGACGACGCCCTGCTTCACCGAAATTGCGGCGGCGCGGCGCAGCGACATGTTCTCGCCGATAGTGGCGACGAGGCTTTGCAGCATCTCGTTGACCGTACCGTCACCTTCCGGAGCGGGGGCGTGAGCGACTTTGACGACGTCGCCGTTTTCCTTGAGCGCAACGTTCGCGATGCCGCGCACGGCTTTCTGGAAGCCTTCGTTGCGGGCGACGAAGTCGGTCTCCGAGTTCACTTCAACAAGAGCGGCGGAGTTTTCGCCGGTCGCGACGCCAATCAGGCCTTCGGCCGCAACGCGGTCAGCTTTTTTGGCGGCTTTCAGGATGCCCTTCTCGCGCAGCCAATCGGAAGCCGCTTCGATGTCGCCAGCAGTTTCGACGAGCGCCTTCTTGGCGTCCATCATGCCTGCACCGGTCTTGTCGCGCAGCTGTTTCACGAGCGCGGCGGTAATGTCGGCCATATTATCCTCCTGGACTTCGTATCGGCCCAAAAGCGCCTGGAACCTTGTTCCAAGCGCTATATGGGCCGGCTGTAACAGATTTCCGGCCTTGCCGGACCGCCAACAGATGGTGATCTGCTGACGGTCCGCAATAGCGCCTTAGGCTTGAGCGTCGGCTTCAGTCGAGGCGGCCAGAGCCGGCTCGCGCACGTTTTCCGAAGCGCCCAGGTCCACGCCGGCGGACATCGAGGACTCGGAGAGACCATCGAGAACCGCGTCAGCGATCAGGTTCACGTAAAGTTGGATCGCGCGGGCAGCGTCATCGTTGCCCGGTATCGGGAAGTCGACTTCCTGCGGATCACAGTTGGTGTCGACGATCGCGACAACCGGGATGCCGAGCTTGCGGGCTTCCTTGACGGCGATCGATTCCTTGTTGGTGTCGATCACGAACATCAGATCCGGCAGGCCGCCCATGTTGCGGATGCCGCCGAGCACGCGCTGCAGTTTGATCTGCTCGCGCTGCAGCTGCAGCAGTTCTTTCTTGGTGAGGCCGGTCGAGTCGCCAGCTTGCAGCATCTCGTCGAGATCGCGCAGGCGTTTGATCGAGTTCGAAACGGTGGCCCAGTTGGTGAGCGTGCCGCCCAGCCAGCGGTCGTTCATGTAATATTGCGCGCAGCGGCCGGCGGCCTCCGCGATCTGCTCAGCGGCCTGACGCTTGGTGCCGACGAACAGCACGCGACCGCCCTTGGCGGCAGTCTCACGCACTTTCACCAGAGCCTGGTGAAGCAGCGGAACCGTTTGCGACAGGTCGAGGATGTGGATGCCGGAACGTTCGCCGAAGATGAAACCCTTCATCTTGGGGTTCCAGCGGTGAACCTGGTGGCCGAAGTGAACGCCTGCTTCGAGCAGCTGACGCATAGAAAAGTCGGGAAGTGCCAATGTATTCTCCTAATCCGGTTGGCCGCCGCGGACAGAACGAGCTTACGCCCGCACCGGAATGGGTCCGCGTGTCGGAATGGGCGGCGATATACGTGGGATCAGGCCAGGACGCAAGCACCAGGCGAGCGGGCAAATATTCGCCCGATATCAAGTCTCTTGAGCCGCGTAGACCCCGCCCATTTCCTCATCCCAAACCACGTTGCCGGCTTCGGCGTCAGCAGAAATAATTTCAATGAAATCAGTGAGAGAAGTGGCGACTAGGTCGCGATTGGCCATGTCGTGCCACATGCCGATCACCTGCCCTACCGTTCCGCCCTCGGCCGGGTCGAGATCGACGCAGAGGTGATTTCCCCCGCCATCGCCGCAGAATGGTATCCAGCCGAGTCGCCACCATTCATCGCCCTTGATCGGCCCGTTGGGCTCGCAGTCATAGCCCCCGGGCACGAACTGGATACGGCGTAGCTCTTCCCAGATAGTCCATTCGTCTGCGATGCGGGCGGGTTCAAACAACTCCCATCCTGGCAGGATGAAGCATCCATTGCTACTAGCGTAACGACTCAGCATATGGCGCAGGTCGGCCGGGAATGTCGCCTTCGTGACAGCTTCCGCGGCCTTGATCTCAGCCTCGCTCGCGCCCTGCCCCAGATAGCCACGGAAGGCGGGATGGGTTTTCTCGATGGCAGCGACGTATCGCTCCCACGCGGCATCAAACCGTTGGGGATCGAACGTCATGTTCACCTCCATCGCCTAGGCCGCCGCCGGCCGGACCTGATCAACACCCGGGACGGACTTGAATGCAGACATGGCCCCGAAGTCGACCGGATAGCGACCATCCAGTGCGATAGTGACGACCTTGCCCTCGACGATCATCTCGATGTGGATTTCGCCAAGCGCGCTTTGCGTCGGGCTCTTCTTCAGGCCCAACGCCACGCTGGCGATCTTGTCGAGCGGAGCATCCGCGGCGAGACGCACCAGCAGAGTCTCGTGTGTGCCGATCGATGCCTGCGCGAGCTTCTTCACGCCATCCATCGAGAAGCGGAGTTCTTCGTCCACCTTGCGGACGCGCACGCGACAGAGCACGCGCTCGCCGACTTCGAGAATGTCGCGCCCATTCTGAAGCAGCTCGTCATTGACGAACAGCTCGTACTCACCCGACGGGTCCGACAGCGTGACGATGGCGAACTTGCCGCCGGACTTGGAGGGTTTTTCGATGCGCGAGCGTACGACACCGATCATGTCGAGGAACTGCTTCTCGTGACCGACAATCTCGCGCTCAATGGCGAGTGTGATGCGTTTGCGCATCACACCGGTGAGCAGGTCGTCGAGCGGGTGGCCCGACAGGAAGAAGCCGACGCTGGTCAGCTCGTTGTCCAGCTTCTCGGACTCGCCCCATGACGACGCTTCCGGAAGGCGAAGCTTCTGGGCCGGTTGGTCGCCGAACAAGCTGACCTGATTGGAGTTGCGCTGTTCCTCTGCGGAGGTAGCGATGGCTGACAGCATGCTCGCTGCCGCGAAGGCTTTGGCGCGGTTCGGCTCGACCGAATTAAAGGCGCCAGCCTTGCCCAGCGCCTCGAAGCAACGGCGGTTGACGAGACGAGCGTCGATACGTTCCGCGAAGTCCTGAAGATCGAGGAAATCACCGCCTGACGCGCGCGCCTGCTCGACCGACAGCATGGCGGGTTTGCCGACGCCCTTGATAGCGCCGAGCGCGTAGCGGATCGCGCCGTTCTCCACGTTGAAATCCGCCAGAGACAGGTTCACGTCCGGCGGCAGCACTTCGATGTTCATGCGGCGCGCTTCCTGGAAGAAGACGCCCAGCTTGTCTGTGTTGCCGGCTTCGAGACTCATCGATGCGGCCAAGAACTCTCCCGGATGGTGCGCCTTCAAAAAAGCCGTCTGGTAGGCGATCATCGCGTAGGCGGCGGCGTGAGATTTGTTGAAACCGTAGCCTGCGAACTTCTCCATCGTATCGAAGATCTCGTCGGCCAGCGGCTTGGCCACGCCTTTCAGCTCCAAGGCCCCTCCGCAGAAGCGGGCACGCTGCGCCAACATTTCCTGCATGTTCTTCTTGCCCATGGCGCGACGCAAAAGGTCGGCCTCGCCGAGCGAGTAGCCGGCGATGACCTGCGCCATCTGCATGACCTGTTCCTGGTAGACTGGAACGCCGTAGGTCGCCTCGAGTACCGGCTTCAGATCCGGGTGCTGATACTTCACCTTCGCCGGATCGTTCTTTCCCTCGACATACACCGGGATGTTGTCCATCGGGCCTGGACGATAAAGCGAGATGATCGCGATGACGTCTTCGATCGAGGCTGGGCGCACCTTCTTCAGCGTGTCGCGCATGCCCTGACCTTCGAGCTGGAACACGCCGAGCGTGTAACCCGAGGCCATCAGCTCGTAGCTCTTGGCATCCTGGAAATCGTCCCAATGCGGGCCGATGTCCTTGCCTTCCTTCGCAATGAACTGAAGCGCGCGCTGGATGACCGTCAGTGTCTTGAGGCCGAGGAAGTCGAACTTCACGAGGCCTGCCGCCTCGGCCCATTTCATGTTGAACTGGCTGGCCGGAATATCGGACTTCGGATCGCGGTAGAGGCCAACCAGTTCGACCAGCGGACGATCGCCGATGACGATACCGGCCGCGTGGGTCGATGCGTTGCGGTAGAGGCCTTCAAGCTGCTGCGCCGTCTCGAACAGGCTGGCGACGGCTTCGTCTTCTTCTATCGCTTCCTGAAGCTTGGGCTCCATATCAAGCGATTCAGCCAGCGTTGGCGGCTTGGCCGGATTGAACGGCACGAGCTTGGCCAGCTTATCGACCTGGAAGAACGGCAATTGCAGCACACGGCCAACGTCGCGCAGCACGGCGCGCGCCTGCAACGTACCGAAGGTGATGATCTGCGACACGCGATCCGAGCCATACTTGTCGCGCACATACTCGATCACTTCGCCACGACGTTCCTGGCAGAAGTCGATATCGAAGTCGGGCATTGAAACGCGTTCCGGATTTAGGAAGCGCTCGAACAGAAGGCCAAAGCGGATCGGGTCGAGGTCCGTAACCGTCAACGCCCAGGCCACGAGCGAACCTGCGCCCGAACCCCGTCCCGGGCCCACCGGGATATCGTGTTCCTTGGCCCACTTGATGAAGTCCGACACGATCAGGAAGTAGCCGGGGAAGCCCATCCGTTCGATAACGCCGACCTCGTAATTCAGGCGCTCCTCGTAAACGGAAAGTTCTGCGGCGGGCTTAACCACCTGAAGGCGTGCCTTCAAGCCAGCCTCGGCCTGTGCGCGCAGTTCCTCCGCTTCGTTGCGACCAGCAGCGCTGTCGAACGGCGGCAGGATAGGCTTGCGTTTCTTGGGACGGTAAGCGCAGCGCTGGGCGATCTCGACAGTGGACTCGAGCGCCTCCGGCAGATCGGAAAACGCCGCCGCCATTTCGGCCGGAGATTTCAGATACTGCTGCGGTGAGGCGCGCGGACGATCCGCCTGACTGACATAAGACGAGTTCGCGATGCACATCAGCACATCGTGTACCGAATGCTGTTCTGGCTTTTCGAAACGTGCATCGTTGGTGGCGACCAACGGCAAGTTCAACTCATAAGCCATATCGACCAGCGGGCCTTCGGCCATGATCTCCTCGGGGCGGCCGTGTCGCTGCAGTTCGATATAGAGACGGCCATCGAAGACTGTAGCGAGTTCCTGAAGACGCGCGCGAACGTCGTCGATACGGCCAGCTGCGGCGCGGCGATTATACAAGCCGCCATGCCCGCCGGTCAGGCAGATGAGACCTTCGTTGTGTTCAAGCAGTGTCGCCAGCGCGACGCGCTTGTCGTCCCCGGCGGGTGACACGAAGCCGGCTGTCGAAAGCTTCATCAGGTTTCTGTAGCCAGCCTCATTCTGGGCCAGCAATGCAATCTTGCCGACTTCACCCTGAACGCCCGGTTCGACAACTTCGATGGTCAGGCCGGTGATGAATTGTACGCCCTGCTCGCTCAGCGCTTCGGCCAGCTCAAGCGCCGCAAACAGGTTGTCGTCAGTCACGCCGACAGCCGGCGTGGACGTTGCCGCCGCCCACTTCGCCAGCTGCTTCGGCCGGATCATGCTTTGCAGCAGGGACAGCGCCGTGCGCACGCGCAGGTGAATGAATTTTGGCGCTTCAGTCGTCATAATTTCGATCCCTACGGGCCGACGGCCCCATAGATAGGGACGATCCTAGACCGAGTCGCCCGGCGCCTTGGGAACAGGACCGAGTCGGCCTTCCTGGAGCGCGAGGGTGCGGTCCATATAGGTCGTCAGCTCCACGTTATGGGTTGCCACGAGAACGGCCACCCCTTCCTGCTTCGCAATGTCGAAAAGGTTCTGGAAAACCACCATGGAGGTGTTTGGATCGAGGTTTCCGGTGGGCTCATCCGCGATCAGCACCTTCGGCTTGTTGGCAAGCGACCGTGCGATGGCAACACGCTGCTGCTCGCCGCCGGAAAGTTGGCCGGGGCGGTGATGGTCGCGCTCATTGAGCCCCATCTGCCGTAACAATTCCGCGCCACGTCTGCGCGCCTTGGATCGTGACATACCGTTGATCATTAGCGGCGCGGCGACGTTATCGACCGCATTCAGTTCCGGAAGCAGGTGGTGGAACTGGTAGACGAAGCCAATCTGCAGACGACGCACGACCGTGCGGTCGCGATCGCTCATCTTCAGGGCATCCTTGCCATTGAAGAACACCTGTCCCGAGTCCGGTTGTTCGAGCAGGCCGGCGACATGCAGCAGCGTCGACTTGCCTGAGCCCGACGGCCCTATGAGGCCCGTCATCTCGCCAGCGCGGAGCTCCAGATCAACGCCGCGCAGCACACTTAGCATGCGCTCGCCAGAGCGATAGTGACGCTCCACATTTTTCAGCTGAAGAACCGGCGTGCCTGCGGGCGCCGGAGTAGCGGAGGTTTCCATTATTCGAACCTCAGCGCTTCGACGGGGTTGAGGCGCGCAGCCCACAGGGACGGAATGATCGACATGAACAGCGTGACGAGGAAGGCCAGTCCGCCGACCCAACCGACTTCACCCCACTCCAGCTTCGCCGGCAGCGCGTCGAGCTGGTAGATGTCCGGCGGGAACAGGCAGAAGCCCAGCAAGTTCTCGAGGAAGTGCTGGATATCGGCGATGAAGGTCGCGCTGAGCACGCCCAGTAGAACGCCGGTGCCGACGCCCGCCATGCCGAGCACGGTTCCGGTCATCATGAATATGCGGACGACCCCGCCCCGCGTTGCGCCGATTGTACGCAGGATAGCAATGTCGCGCGCCTTGTTCTTCACCAGCATCAGGACACCGGTGATGATGTTGAGAGCCGTGATGACAACCACGATGAAGAGGATCAGGCGCATCACGTTACGTTCGACAACCAGGGCCGTGACAAACGTGGAGTTGCGCTGAATCCAGCTTTGCATCCGGAATGGCTTTTCCTGCTCCAGCTTTTTCACGAAGTCTTCTGCAGCGTTCGGGTCGTTCAAGCGGATGCCGATGAGCGGATAGCCTTCGTCATAGCCGAACAGGTTTTTCGAGCTCTCGATCGGCAGGAAGACCACGTAGCGATCGAAACGCTCGTTCCCGACGTGATAGATCGCGGAGATCGTATAGGTCCGTGTGCGCGGCGAAGTGCCGAATGCCGTGCGGGCTCCGTTGGGCTGCGTAATCGTGACCTTGTCGCCGACACCGACACCAAGCGCATATGCGAACGAGTCACCCATCACGATGTCGGCTGAGAGAGCGCCTTCATCGCCAAAGCGGGCAAGCGAGCCCGACCCAGATGGCGGAGCGAAGATCGCGGAACAGCGGTTCTTCGGCGGTTCAGTTGGCATAGGCGCGGCGGCGCCGGCTACGCTGGCGGCGATCATCTTGTTGTTGCGAATATCCTCCGGACGAACGCCGCGGACCTGAATGCCTTCGCTGCGATTATAGGCCGACGCCAAACCCGTGCCTTCGTGCAGCGGCTCAACGCTTTCAACACCTGGACGCTGCAGCAATTCTTCCATCAGCGCGTCAACCTGCGGTTGTGGAACGCCGCGCGTATCGATGAACACGTGCGGTTCGAAGCCGACGATTTTCGATACCAGCTCGAGCCGGAAGCCGTTCATGATCGACATCGTCAGGATCAGCGCCCAGACGCCCAGCGTGATGCCGATGACCGAAACGACGGAAATGAACGCAAGACCGCCGTGCTCACGCTTTGCGCCCAGATAGCGCATTGCGAGCATGCGCTCGAAAGGACCGAAGGGCCGGTGGACGACCCGTTGCTCCTTGGTCGCGTCCATGATGGCTACGCTCCCCGATTGTCGAGGCAGCGCTTGATAGCGGCTTCGAGGGTCATTTCCTCCGAAGTGCCAGCCTTGCGATTGCGATACTCGACAACGCCAGCCTTCACGCCTTTCGGACCGACCACGATCAATTCCGGCACGCCGATCAGTTCCATCGTCGAGAACTTCGCGCCCGGACGTTCACCCGTGTCGTCGTAGAGCGTGTCGATGCCGGCATTCATCAGTTGCGAGTAAGCGCTCTCGCAGACCTTGGTGACGTCTACATCGTCGCTGCGAAGGCTGACGACTGCCGTTTCGAAGGGGGCCACTGCACGCGGCCAGATAACGCCCTTGTCGTCGTGGCCGGCCTCGATGATGGCGCCGAGCAGGCGCGACACGCCAATGCCGTATGACCCCATCTCCGCCGGAATGGTCTTGCCATCGGCCGTCGCGATTTCGGCCTTCATCGGCGCGGAGTACTTGGTGCCGAAGTAGAAGATATGGCCAACCTCAATGCCGCGGGCAGACAGGCGACGCTCGGCTGGAACTTCGCTTTCAAAGCGGGCCTGGTCGTGCATTTCCTCGGTGGCTGCATACAACTTCGTGCGCTTTTCCACTTCAGGAAGCAGATCCTGCCAGAAGTTGAGATCAGCGCCCGGAGGCGGCATGTCGACCAGCGCGCTGTCGCAGAACACGGCGCTCTCGCCGGTTTCCGCCAGCACGATGAACTCGTGACTCAGGTCGCCACCGATCGGACCGGTATCGGCGCGCATCGGCACAGCCTTGAGGCCCATGCGGCTGAACGTGTTCAGGTAAGCGCAGAACATCCGGTAGTAGGATTGCTTGGCGTCCTCAGCGGTCGCGTCGAACGAGTACGCGTCCTTCATCAGGAATTCGCGGCCACGCATCACGCCGAAACGCGGACGCACTTCGTCGCGGAACTTCCACTGAATGTGGTAGAGATTGATCGGCAGCTGTTTGTACGAGCGAACGTAAGTACGGAAGATATCCGTGATCATCTCCTCGTTCGTCGGACCGTAGAGCATCTCGCGCTCATGGCGGTCGAGGATGCGCAGCATCTCTTTGCCATAGGCGTCGTAGCGGCCGGACTCTTTCCAGAGATCAGCCGACTGGATCGTCGGCATCAGCAGCTCAATAGCGCCTGCCCGCTCCTGTTCTTCGCGGACGATCTTCTCAATCTTGTGAAGCACGCGCATGCCGAGCGGCAGCCAGGAATAAATCCCCGCTCCGTTCTGCTTGATCATGCCGGCACGCAGCATCAGCTGGTGCGAAACGATCTGCGCATCGGCAGGGGCTTCCTTGAGAACAGGCAGGAAATATCGAGACAGACGCATAAAAAGGCCCTGGAACGGGTGCAGACGGGACTCAGGCTGATAGCCGCCCAGACGTGCCCGTGCAATGAGGCCGGACTGGGGCCTGAAAGCCGCCTAAGTCTTTGGAATCATGAAATCCAGCCAGTGCATATGCAGCGTCAGCCAGATGAGGAAAGTGCAAAGCACCGCGCCGACCGTGGGGACAATGAACTTCCAGCGCCAGCTGATCGTCACCGGCGCTGCCCGCTCCGTACCCGGAACTACGTTGTCCGACTCGTGCTGACTGCGTGTCCCGGCCGACAACATCGGCAGGAAGATCAGCCACCACGAACAGACAAACACCACGATGGCTTCAAAAATGCCCATGGATCGGGACCCTAGTGGGCGCCCTTCGGGGTTTCCATGAGTTCGATCAGCACACCGTCGGAATCCTTCGGGTGGACGAAAATGACCAGAGTGCCGTGTGCGCCTATGCGCGGCTCACCCAGCACCTTCGCCCCTTTGGCTTCCATTTCTGCCTTGGCGGCATGGATTTCCGGCACCTCGAAGCAGACATGGTGTTGTCCACCCTTCGGGTTCTTCTCGAGGAAGTTGATAATGGGCGACTTTTCGCCGAGCGGCTCGATGATCTCGAGCTGAGTATTCGGCAGGTTGATAAAACCGACCCGCACGCCCTGAGCCGGCATATCGAACGGCTGGATGAACTCGGTCGCGCCGTACAGGGTCTTGTAGGTCTCGAACGTCTTCTCGATCGACGGCACTGCAATGCCGATATGGTTGAGACGGCCAATAGTCATTGCATCACTCCGGACTAGACCCTGTGTATCGTGACATCGATGAGCGGGCGTTTGCCAAATTGGTTCTCCGCCGCTCGACGTACGGCTCTCACCAGCGCCTTCTCGATTTTCTCGTCGTCGCCAAAATCGCCGCGCTTCAGGTTAGCGAGGGCCGCCTCGGCAGCATCGTCGATAGACTCCATGGATTCATCCGCCGGCCGGCCATCGGGTTCGGAGAAGCCACGACCGACAATGATCGGACCGTCTTCCACCTTGCCCTTGGCGATGACGACGCTGACGGTGAGGTGGCCGTTGTAGGCGATCTTGCGACGCTCCCACATACCGCCGGCCTTGTCCGACGTCAGCACCTCACCATCGACATGCAGACGTCCGACAGGAACTTCGTCGATCAGCTCAACCGGACCGGGTGCTAGCTTGATGATGTGACCATTGTCCGGTGCGATGGCTTCAGGAACCTGTAGCGACTTCGCAAAGCGTGCGTGTTCCATGATATGTCGACGCTCGCCATGCACCGGCACTGCGATCTGCGGACGCGCCCACATGTACATACGGCGGAGCTCGTCCCGGCACGGATGGCCTGAAACATGGATGTCGAACTGGCGCGCGGTAACGAGCTTGATGTTGCGCTCTGCCAGCGTGTTCTGGATTTCGCCAATCGCGCGCTCATTGCCGGGAATGACGCGCGACGAGAAGATAACGGTGTCGTCTTCGCCAAGCTTTACCGACGGATGATCCCCACGCGCGATGCGTGCGAGCGCCGCGTTGGGTTCACCCTGGCTGCCGGTGCAAAGATAGAGCACATGCTGCGCAGGCAGATCAGCAGCGTCTTCGGGATCGATGAACTGGAAGCCTTTGAGCAGGCCGACAGACTGCGCTGCAGCCACGATGCGCAACATCGAGCGACCTACGAGGCAGACCGAACGATCATTCGCGCGCGCGGCTTCGCAGCATGACTGCAGGCGCGCGACGTTGGACGCAAACGAGGTGATAGCAACCTTGCCGGTCTGCTCCGCGACAGCTCGCTTCAGCGCTTCACGCGCCATACCTTCCGAACCAGCCTCGCCCTCCTCGAACACGTTGGTCGAGTCACAGACAATCGCGAGAATCCCTTCGCGACCAAGCTGTTCGATCTTCGCCTGATCAAAGTCCTCACCGATGATCGGATCGGGATCGATTTTCCAGTCGCCCGTGTGAAGGATCAGACCAAGCGGCGTGCGGATGGCCAGGCCGTTCGGTTCAGGAATCGAGTGCGTGAGCGTGACCAGTTCAACTTCGAACGGACCGAACTGACGCGTCTCCTGAAGCTGCATCACGCGAAGTTCGGCCTGCCCTTCAAGGCCACGCTCCCGCAGCTTCTCAGCCACGAGATAGGCGGTGAACGGCGTCGCATAGATCGGCGCGCGCAGACGCGGCCACAGCCAACCGATGGCGCCGATATGGTCCTCGTGCGCATGCGTGAGGATGATCGCCTCGATCTGGTCGGCAAAGCTTTCCAGATAAACCGGGTCCGGCATGATGAGATCGACGCCCGGCGTCGAGTCATCGCCAAAGGTCACGCCGACATCAACAATGATCCAGCGCCGGTCATCCGGCGGACCATAGCCGTACGCGTTCAGGTTCATCCCGATTTCACGGCAGCCGCCGAGGGGCGCGAAGATAAGTTCCGCGTCCTTCATTTCAGCTCTTTGGCCGCATTGGCGACATTGCGATCATAAAGAATCCGCAGACCCTTGATCGTGATGTCGCTGTCGAAATGGTCGATATTGCGCGCCGCACCCTCGAAAAGGGAGGCGACGCCGCCGGTCGCTATGACTTTCATGGGTTGGCCGTACTCGTCTTTGATGCGTTCGACCAGCCCATCGATCAGGTCGATATAGCCCCAGAACACGCCGGACTGCATGGCGGTGACCGTATCCTTGCCGATAACCCGGCCCGGATTCTGGATAGCGACGCGCGGCAGCTTGGCGGCCGCCTCGTGCAGCGCTTTCATCGAAAGGTTGATGCCCGGTGCGATAATGCCGCCCTCGAACGACCCATCCGCGCCCACAATATCGAAGGTGGTGGCGGTGCCGCTGTCGATCATGATCAGCGGGAAACCTGGGTAAGCGTCGTGAGCGCCCACAGCGTTCACAAGACGGTCTGCGCCAACTTCGCTGGGTTTGGGAATGTTCACTTTCACGCCCAACTCAACGTTCTCGCCAACAACAAATGGCTCCACGTTGAGATAGCGCCGCGCAAGGTTGCGCTGGTTGAAAAGCGACTGCGGCACAACCGTCGATATGATGCAATCGTCGATCTGGGACAGCTTGAGTCCGCTCAGCTCCATCAAGGTCGATAGCCAGACAGCATAGTCGTCGGCCGTCTTCGTCATGTCGGTTGCCGAGCGCCATTGTGCTCGCCATTCGTTGCCGTCATGGACGGCAAACAGCGTGTTGGTGTTGCCCGTGTCGATTGCCAGCAGCATGCGCCGCTCCATAAGCCTAGAAACTAGCCCAATACCGAGATTTCGCCGGCCCGAACATGAGTTTCTGAGCCATCGGCAAGCTTAAGGACAAGCGCGCCATCTTCGGCCAGCCCCGTCATCACGCCCTCGATGCGGCCAGAAACAGGCGTTAGCTCTACTTTTGCGCCCATAAAGGCTGCGTGAGCCAGCCAGGCATCACGCGTCGGGCCAAATCCCTCGGTCAGCAGCTGGAACGCCCTCGCGCGGAAGGCGATGTCCAGCGCGCCCAGCATCTTCTGCGATGTGGCCCCTGATCCGCCCGGCAGCGCCGTCAAACACGATGTTACGCGGTCGGATCGCTCAGGCGCGACTTCGACGTTCACGCCGATGCCGGCGGCCATCCAGAGCTGGCCATGCAGATTACCTGTTTCGATCAGGATGCCCGTGACCTTTGCCGAACCAGCCAGAACGTCGTTCGGCCATTTCAGCTTCAGGGCGGAACCATCGACACCCAGCATTCTGGCGGCATCAATAACGGCTAGTCCGGCCGAGAAGCAGGCCAGAGCCGCCTCCTGAAGCGTGCCAGGCCAGGGCAACAACGCGGTCGCGAACAGATTGCCCTTCGGGGACGACCATTGACGGCCAAGACGTCCCCTGCCCGCCGTCTGTTGTTCGGTTACAAGCCAGCACGGGCCTATGTCACCGCTCGAAGCACGACGACGCGCTTCCTCGTTCGTGGAGTCAATTTCGTCGAACCGGACGACCGGCCAGGCGCTCGAGAAGGTTTCGAGCTTCATCAGCCTCAGCCGCCCGAAGCGCGGGCAGCCGTCTCCAGCAGCATCTGGATGGTGATTGTCAGCACCGGGAACATCAGGATCGCCGTGACAAACACGATGATGCCAACGCTGGCGTCCGTCTTGTCGAGCGCTTCACCCGGCGGTTTGATGAACATCGCCCAGACAAGGCGCAGGTAATACCCCAATGAAATCACGCTTGCGAGCGCGCCCACCAGAACCAGCCACAGCAAGTCAGCGCTGATGCCGGCCTGGAAGACCTGCAACTTGCCCCAGAAGCCCGCGGCTGGCGGGATACCGGCAACAGAGAAGATCAGAACGAGCAGGCCCAAAGCCATGCCCGGCTTCTGTTTCACGAGGCCATTCAGGTCCGATATCGAGTCGATCGCCTTGCCGCCCCGACGCAGGGCCAGAACGCCGCCGAACATGCCGAGCGTCGCGATGACGTAGAGCGTCATGTAGACAAGCACGGCTGCCGCGCCCTTCTCCGCGCCAGCAGCAATGCCGATCAGCGCGAAGCCGACGTTGGAGATCGAGGAGTAAGCGAGGATACGCTTGATGCTGTTCTGCAGAAGAGCGCCGAACGCGCCGACCAGCATCGACGCAGCAGCGATGATCCCCAGAATCTGCTGCCAGCTGCTGATATGCGGACCAAAGGCCACGAACAGCACGTGTCCAAGCAGGCCCACCGCAGCGATCTTCGGAGCCGTCGAGAAGAACGCCACAACCGGCGCAGGGGCGCCCTCATACACGTCGGGCGTCCAGATGTGGAATGGCGCAGCCGAAGCTTTGAACGCCAGACCGCAGATTACGAACACCAGACCGAAGATCAGGCCAATCGAAACCGGCGCGGCGGCAATCACCGAATAACCCGTACCGCCGGTGAAACCATAGATCAGCGACGAGCCGTATAGCAGCAGGCCGGAGGCCAGCGCGCCGAGCACGAAGTATTTGAGGCCTGCTTCTGCCGACTTGATGCTGTCACGACGGAATGCAGCCAGGACATAGGACGAGAGACTCATGGTCTCGATGCCAACATAGAGCGTCATAAGATCGTTGGCCGACAGCATCATGCCCGCGCCGAGCGAGGCGAAAGTGATCAGCAGCGGATATTCGTACCGCTCCATCTGCGCCGTCTTCAGGAAGCCGCCCGACATAAACAGGGCAAGCGCTGCCAGCGCATAGGTGACGCCTTTGGCAAACAACGTGAACAAGGTCACGCGATAGAGACCATCCGGAGCAATCGGGCTTGCGAAGGCGGAAATGCCATCAGCCGCGCCCGGATGCTGGAATTGGTAGAACGTCAGGACGGATGCCGCGACGAGCGCTGCGGCCGCAAGAATGCGCAGCAGGCCCGAGATCCGGTCGCCGCCAATGGCGCCCAGAAGAAGTCCGATCAGACCGAAACCCGCAAGCGTTGCTTCGGGAACCGCGTTGTTGATGTCGGCGAGGAAATCCATGATGCGTCCCTACTGTCCGATCATCCGCAGGATTTCCAACGTCGAACCCTTGGTCAGATCGAAGATCAGGCCGGGGAACACGCCGAAAGTCAGGGCCATGATGGCCAGCAATCCGAGAATGAAGAATTCGAGCGCGGTAACATCCTTGATGTCGAACAGCTTCTCGTTGGTCATCTCGCCGAACACGACACGGCGATAGAGCGTAAGCATGTAGACGGCCGAGAAGATCACACCGAGCGCGGCGCCAGCCGCCGCCCAGGTGGACGCCTGGAAGCCGCCGACCATCGTGAGTATCTCGCCGATGAAGCCCGACGTTCCCGGCAGGCCGACGTTGGCCATGGAGAACAGCATGAACAGCGCGGCATAAACCGGCATGCGATGCACGAGGCCGCCGTAGAACGCGATCTCGCGAGTATGCATGCGGTCATAGATCACGCCGACGCAGAAGAAGAGCGCGCCGGAGATGACGCCGTGGCTGATCATCTGGAAGATCGCGCCCTGAATGCCAATCTCGTTGAACGCGAAGATCCCGAGCGTCACGAAGCCCATGTGCGCAATCGACGAGTAAGCCACCAGCTTCTTGATGTCGGTCTGACGGAAAGCGATCAGCGACGCATAGACGATCGCGACAACCGACAGGGTGAACATCAGCGGCTGGAACAGCTGCGATGCTTCCGGGAACATCGGCAGCGAGAACCGCAGGAAGCCATAGCCGCCCATTTTCAGCATCACCGCCGCCAGCACAACCGAGCCAGCCGTGGGCGCCTCAACGTGCGCGTCCGGCAGCCAGGTGTGGACCGGGACCATCGGCAGCTTCACCGCGAATGACGCGAAGAACGCCAGCCACAACCAGGTCTGGACTTCGGGTGGGAACAGCAACGCCCCCGTGACCGGATTCAACCCGTTCTGCAGGACAACCACGTCGGTCGTACCGGCTGTGATGCCCATGTAGATGAGCGCGATCAGCAGCAGCAGCGAACCGAGCAGCGTGTAGAGGAAGAACTTGAATGCGGCGTAGAATTTGTTCTTGCCGCCCCAGACGCCGATGATGAGGAACATCGGGATCAGGCCACCTTCGAAGAAGACATAGAACAGCACGAGATCCAGCGCGCAGAACACACCGATCATCAGCGCTTCGAGAACAAGGAAGCAGATCATGTACTCGGCAAGACGATCCTTGATCGACGTCGCCGATTGCAAAACGCAGAGCGGTGTCAGCGCCGTCGTCAGCACGATCAGCGCGATCGACATCCCGTCAACGCCGAGCTTGTAAGACGAACCGCCAAACCACGGCACGCTCTCAAGGAACTGGTAGCCAACCTTGTTCGCGTCGAACGCCGACAGCGCAACGAGCGAAACAACCAGCGCGATAATCGACGTGATCAGGGCAATACCCTTCGACGCCGTCGAAGCAACATTGGCGCCCGCCATGATGCGGAACGCCAGAATGGTCAGCGCTCCCACGAGTGGCGTGTAGGTAAGGATCGAGAGGATTGGCAAGCCGGCCATAGGTTAGCGCCCCTGACCGAACATGACGACCGCGACGAAGATAACCGCCGAGATCAGAACCACGAAGGCGTAGTGGAAGATGAAGCCAGTGTGCAGCTTCGACAGCCCGCTAGCGCCAGCCTTCGCCACGCTAGTCACGCCATCAGGCCCCAGCCCGTCGATGATCTTCTTGTCGCCGACCTTCCAGAACAGATCGCCCAACAACGCCGTCCCTTTGACGAAGATGAAGTTGTAGATCTCGTCGAAGTACCACTTGTGCGACAGGAACGCGTGCATCGGACCACCATTCTCCGCCATGCGGCGAGGTATGGAGGGCGCCATCAGGTAGAAGATGACAGCGCCGATGAAGCCGGTCAGCGTCACGACGAACGGCGCCCAGATGACCCACATCGGCAGCTCATGGTGCGCTTCAGCGTGTTCGCCTTCTGCGGCCGGAGCGTGCGCATCCGCAGCAGCGGGGGCATGAGCATCAGCTGGCGCCGGCGCATGCTCTTCGGCAACCGTAGCAGCAGGCGCATGGCCCTCTTCCGCGCCCTGCGCAGCGGCCGCGGCGAATGCCGGATTGGGTTTGCCATACGGGTGAACGCCATTCGGGCCATACATCGGATCGGTGTCGCGAACGATCGCGCCGCTCCAGAAGTTGTCGGCATTGCTCGTCAGGAATTGCGGCTTGAAGACGAAGCCAGCAAGAACAGCGCCCGTTGCAAGGAGCACGAGCGGCACAAGCATGATCTTCGGCGACTCGTGCGCAGGAGCGCGACCGTCTTTCGGCGCGTGATGTCCGTGGTCATGTGCGTGGCCATGATCATCGGCATGCGCATGGTCGTCGTGATGGGCATGCGGGTTCGGGCGGAACTTGCCTTCGAACGTCATGAACATCAGGCGCCATGAATAGAAGCTCGTCAGCAGGGCTGCGATGATGCTGCACCAGAAGGCGAACGGACCAAACGCCGAGCCAGAAGCAAACGCAGTCTCGATGATGGCGTCCTTCGAGAAGAAGCCAGCGAAACCAATGTCCGTACCGGGGATACCGAACCCGATCAGCGCCAGCGTGCCGATCAGCATCATCACCCAGGTGAACATCATGGGTTGGCGAACGCCGCCCATGAAGCGCATATCCTGCTCGTGGTGCATGCCGTGGATGACGGAGCCCGCGCCCAGGAACAGCAGCGCCTTGAAGAAGGCGTGCGTGAAGAGGTGGAACATCGCAGCGCCATAGGCGCCAAGGCCGGCGGCGAAGAACATGTAACCGAGCTGCGAGCAGGTCGAATACGCGACCACCCGCTTGATGTCGTTCTGCGCAAGGCCAACCGTCGCCGCGAACAGACACGTCACGGCGCCAACAACCGTCACAACGCTGGACGCCACTTCGCACACCGCGAAGATCGGCGAGGCGCGGCAGACAAGAAACACGCCCGCGGTCACCATGGTGGCCGCGTGGATCAGCGCGGAGACCGGCGTCGGGCCTTCCATCGCGTCCGGCAGCCAAGTGTGCAGGAAGAACTGCGCCGACTTACCCATAGCGCCGATGAACAGCAGGATAGCCGCCATCTCGAGGCCCCAGACATGGACCCCGAGGAAGTCAAACGTCACGCTCTGGATCGGCGTGGCCGCCGCCTGCCCGATCACCTGAACCGGGGCATTGTTCGCGACGATGGCAAACACGGTCTCGAACTTGATCGACGAGAACTGTGTGATGCCGAACTGCGAATAGTCCACGCCGGCTGCCGGCTGGATCATGAAGACCAGCGCCATGATGCCCAGTGCGAAACCGAAATCGCCCACGCGGTTGACGACGAACGCCTTGATGGCCGCGCTGTTGGCCGAAGCCTTCTTGTACCAGAATCCGATCAGCAGATACGACGCGACGCCCACGCCTTCCCAGCCGAAGAACATCTGAATGAAGTTGTCCGACGTCACGAGCATAAGCATCGCGAAGGTGAACAGCGACAGGTAGGCAAAGAAGCGCGCACGGTGCGGATCGTCGGCCATGTAGCCGATCGAATAGGTGTGAACGAGCGCCGAGACGCTGGTCACCACGAACATCATGATGACGGACAGCGCGTCGATACGGATCGCCCAGTCAGCGATGAACGTGTTCACGTTCAGCCAGTTCGCAAGAACGATCGTGTGCCCTGCCCCGGAGCCGCCGCCCAGCGACCAGGCGAAGAACTGCCACGCCGCCAGCAAGGCCGCCGAGACAACGATCGTTGTCGTCACAGCCATGGCGCCCTTGTCGCCAAGGAAGCGCTGGCCAAGGCCGGAGATCGCCGCGGCGATGCCCGGCGCTAGTACGATGAAGATCGCTGCGATGTCCTGGAAGGTCACGCCTCTGCTCCCCTAACCGCGCAGCACGTTGACATCTTCCACCGCGATTTCACCGCGGTTACGGAAGTAGACGACGAGAATTGCGAGACCGACAGCCGCCTCGGCGGCGGCCACCGTCAACACCAGCATCGCGAAGACCTGGCCGATGATCGTGCCGTTGAACACCGAGAACGCCACGAGATTGATGTTCACCGAGAGCAGGATCAGCTCGATCGACATCAGGATGACGATGATGTTCTTCCGGTTCACGAAGATGCCGAACACGCCAATGGTGA
>Ga0116156_10000375_pt1 | contig 48670 bp, 39 predicted proteins | sample AD_UKC045_MetaG_FD_89891 | JGI IMG/M metagenome (GOLD analysis project Ga0116156, IMG submission 89891) | Active sludge microbial communities of municipal wastewater-treating anaerobic digesters from USA - AD_UKC045_MetaG | ecosystem: Engineered > Bioreactor > Anaerobic > Digestate | place: USA...
GCAATCAGCGGCGCAAACAGCATCACCATCGCCATCGGCAGGTTCTGCAGCATGAAGGTCGGCGAGATCGCGAACGAAGCCACAAGCAGGCACATGCCGAAGATCATGTGTTGGATGTAGTGCCGCACCAGATCGCTCCACGCGAAGCCATTGCGGTCGCGTACCTGCGGCCGCCATCCGCCATCGACACCCATCAGCGTCGAGAGGATCGAACCGGCATGGTTCATCATGATGATCGGCGCCATCAACGCCGTGAGGCCAATGTCGCAAATCACGGCGATGAGGAAGCGCGGAGATCTGTTCCAGCCCGGCAGTTTGCCGATGGCCCAGAGAACAATCGCCAGCCATTTCGGAGACGTCAGCACCAGCGCCGAAATCATCAGCAGTCGCATACCCGCCGATGGATCGGCATTCACCGCCGCAATCGTCTCGGTGTCGAAGAACTTGGCGTTGGCCGCGATCAGCACGCCGACAACCACAAGGCTCAGCCACAGAAGGCCCGACACATAGCCCATGAGCCCTGCGCCGATATGCACTTTCGATAGCCAGTCAAAGCCTCTGGCGAAAAGGATCTGCACTTGCTGGATGTTACCCTGCGCCCAGCGTCTGTCGCGGGCTGCAAGGTCGACGATCGTCGGCGGCGCTTCTTCGTAGGAGCCGACAATGTCGCCCGCGATCTCAACACGCCAGCCGGCGCGGCGGAGCAGGGCGGCCTCAACGAAGTCGTGGCTCAGGATCTTGCCGCCCAGCGGCTCCTTGCCCGGCAGGTCCGGCAGCGACGCGTGTGCTGCAAACGGTGCCAGGCGGATGATGGCGTTGTGGCCCCAGAAATTGCCCGCTCCGCCCGACCACCAGGTCAGGCCCGCACCGAACAGGCCGCCATGAACGCGCAGCGCCAGCTGTTGCGTACGCGCCGAATAGGTCCGCGCGCCAACGATGATCGGCAGCGACTGGATCAGAGCCGTACGCGGCCGCGCATCCATGCGGCGCACCAGTTCCAGCATCGCTTCCGGCGAGACGAAGCTGTCAGCGTCGAGCTCCAGCATGTACTCGTAACGGCCGCCCCAGCGCTGGACGAAATCGTTGATGTTGCCTTGCTTCTTCTGCGTGTTCTCGCGGCGGCGGCGGTACCAGAACGGCTCGTTCGGGCGGCGGCGCATCAGGTCCTGGATCGCCTGTTCCTCGATCTCGGCGAGCGCTGGGTCGCCTGTGTCGGACAGGAAGAATATTTCGAAGCCGCTCTCTGCGCCGATCTCTTTCAGCGAGTCCCACATCGCCTCTGCGGCGGCGATCACCTTGGAGGGCTTCTCCTGGTAGAGCGCGATGATGATGGCGGTGAGGTTGCCCTTGGTCGGCAGAGTGCGCGAGGGCGGGGGCGTTTTCGGCGAGGCGATAAGAACCAGCGTGCCGAACAGTCCGGTAAAAGCAGCAACCGAGAGGTAGCAGAAGTTAGCAGCGAAGAGGACGACGGCCATCCATTCCAGAGGGTTCACGCCGCCGCCTGAGAAGGTCGACAACATGGCCTGCCCGGCGAAACCGGTAACGATCAGGGAGCAGGCAAGAATTACGAGGAAGCGCCACTTGCCATCTGATTCCCGCTCCGGGCGCGATCGTCGCGTCGCGAGCGGTTGAGCGGGCATTTCCAGGCGCTGTTCAGGCGGACGGTGGCTGAACCCTGCGTCGCAGCCAAAGGCAAAGGAAGAGCGTGCTTTGGAAGAAAGGGGCTCGCCAACACTTTGTGGGGCTTGGCCATTCGGCGCCGCCCCGTCGATCTTCAATGACTGCACGCGCATGCACCCCTGAGACAAGACAAGTCGCGCAAAGGCCGGAGTGCCGCCCGGACCCATGCGTGCCTGAGAACAGTCACCTCCCTTGGGGATGTCTGACTGGACTGGTCGCGCCGTATAGCACGGGAAACAGGCGTTTGGGCCATACCCGATGATGCAAAAGGGGAAAACCCTATAGAATTAATCACTTGACTCTCGGTTGGCGTGTATTCCCGTGTTGGGACATGTCACAAAGTCAAACGAATTCAATGATCTTGATACTCGTTTTGACCTCGCAATCAGCCCGGATCAGCGCTCGGACCGAAGCCTGCGACACCCTGTCTGTCCGTTTGCGGCGGCCGGTCCAGGATCAGCCGCTCGATGAAGAACTCCATCATGCGCTGCTGGGGCAGGCCCGTATGGCCCCTGTCCGGTCCCACCTGCACCTCGAAGCTCTTGTTGGCGTTCTGCAGGGCCTGGATCAGTTGCATGGTGTTGTTGGGGTGAACGTTGTCGTCCGACGTGCCGTAATACAGCATCAGGTCGCCCTTCAGCGCGTCGGCCAGCAGTAGCAGGGAGGCTTGGTCGTAGGCGGCCACGCTATCGTCCGGCAGGCCCATATGCCGTTCGACATAGGCGGTGTCGTAGAGCCGCCAGTCGGTCACCGATGAACTGGCCGACGCCGCCTGAACGGCATCCGGATGGCGCAGCAGCGTCGCCGCCGAGGCCGTCCCGCCATAAGATGTTCCATACATGCCCACGCGCTCGCGATCGACATAGGGCCGGCTCCACAGCGAGCGGATGCCAGCGGCGAAATCGTCGATCTCGAATATGCCGAGCTGCTGATAGGTGGTGTCGAGCACTTTCCGGCCACGCCCGGTATTCGTGCGCGCATCCAGCTTCAGCATCAGGAAGCCAAACTCGGCCAACGGGTTCGCGTTGACGAAAGTCTCGGTAAGCCCGTTCGATGCCGGGCCGCCATAGACGAATACCAGCATCGGATATTTCTTCGCCGGGTCGAAGTTCGACGGGAACTGGAGCTGGCCGTGCAGCTGCGTCTTCCCGTCAGCCGACGTGTAGGTGAACAGCTCTGTCTTTTTCAGGCCCAGCACGTCAAACACAGCCAGATTGCTCGACGTGATGTCGGCCACCAGCCGCCCGTTGAAATCACGCAGCCGCGAAACCGGCGGTTTGTCGTGCGTCTGCTCGACATCGACGAAGTATTTTCCGTCAGGCGAAACGTCCACGCGGTGCGTGAACGCCCGATCCGTCAATAGCGTATCGTTCCGGCCGTTCAGCTTCACGCGGTGCAGCTGAACCAGCATGTGATTGTCGCCAGACCGCGCCGTGTACCACAACCAGCCCGCCAGTTCGTCGATGTGCACGATATCGACAACATCAAACTTGTGTTGCGTCAGCTGCGTCAGCTGTTTGCCGCTCAGGTCGTAGAGATAGAAATTCCGGAAATCAGTGCGTTCCGAAGTCCACACAAAGCGCTTGCCGTCATCGAGGAAGCGCGGCGCCATCGCGGATGCCCACGACCCCGGCCGGCTTTCGCGCACCACGCTGCGGCATGCGCCGGTGGTGACAGAGCACGCCGCCACATCCAGGTTTTTCTGTAGCCGATCGGCGCGCCGGATCAGAACCTCGCCGCCATCCTTGGTCCACTGCGCCGCCCAAGCGTAATGGCCAACCACATCGTTGGAGAAGGGCTTGCCTTCGCGCACGTCCATCTTCGTCGTCGCGCCCGTGGCGACGTCATAGACCATCAGGTCCGCCACCGGGTTGGTCTTGCCCGGGTAGGGATATGCCTGCGTCAGCATGGTCGAGAACATCTTGGTCTGGTCGAGCTGCAGGAAATAATCGTCCACCTGCGTCTCGTCATAGCGCATGAAGGCCAGCTTCTTGCCGTCAGGCGACCACCACACCGGCTGCGAGACGTTGAACTCTTCCAGGTAGATATAGCTGCCAACGCCATTGCGGATGCGCGCCGCCTGGCCGCCGTCAGTGGTGACCTGCTTCTCTGGCCCTCCGGCCGTCGGCGTGATCCAGATGTTGTAGTCGCGCGAGATCGCGCGCAGCGTTCCATCCGGTGACGTCGCATCGGCTTCGCGCCCACGCCCGCGCGCAAGCACCGTACCGGCGGGTGTCGGCGTCGTGGCCGTTTCGACCCGCGGCGCATCCGTCGCCTCGATGGCCTTGCGCGTCGCAAGGTCAAACCGCCAGCGTTTGCCGTCGAGCATGTATTCGAAGGATTTCGAATCCGGCGCCCATTCGGTGTTGATGGACCCCAGCTTCACCGCTGCCGGGATCTGCGGGGCCATCTTCGCCCACTGTTCATAGCCCGGCATCGCCTGAAGCTTGGATTGCGCAAGGGCAGGCGCGGCGGTCGCGATCAACGCCAGGGCAACACTGCTCACAAGTCCAACGCCGCTCAGCTTCAGCATCCGCCCTCTCATTCGCTACCAGCGCCAGTCTAGGACAAACGCGGCCCCCGTCGAGGCCCGTCTTCGCAGGCCGAGTCTTTGGAGGGCCAGTCTTCGCGAGACATGACGCGAGGTGTGATAGCGCACCCGCTTGAGCTGAATCGTCCCCGGCCCTATCCCGGCTGCATGGAGCAAAGCGTACCCCCTGATGTCGGTGGCCCCGATAAATCGCGGCCGGAAAGGCGCGGTGCGTTTCTCTTGCTGTTCTTCTGCCTGCTGGCGGTTGGGGCAGGGAACACCATGCTCACTTCGGCGGTGCTTCCGCCTCTCACCCGTGAACTGAAACTTCCGGACTGGACCGCAGGCGCGATCTTCTCGCTCTCGGCCGCCATCTGGGTGATCACCGCTCCTTACTGGGGCGCCAAGTCGAACGTCTGGGGCAGGCGGAGAGTCGCCGCCATTGGCATGTTCGGCTTTGCCGCTTCGATGTTCTTCTTCACGCTCTCCGCCGCCGCAGCCCTGCTGGGCTGGATCTCCGGCTGGGTGCTCATCTTCATCCTGCTGATTTCCGCCCGCACGCTGTTCGGCGTCTTCGGCTCAGCCACCAACCCTGCCGCCCAAGCCTACGTCGCCGACCGCACCACGCGCGACGAGCGCATGGATGAGATCGCGACGCTCACCTCCGGCTTCACCCTGGGTCAGATGGCCGGCCCCGCCGCCGCCGCCGCCCTCATCACAGGCGGCGCCATCCTCTCACCAGCAGTTGGCCTTCTCGCCCCGGTCGTCCTCATCACCATCATCGCCACGGTGATCGGCTTCCTCGTCCTCTACAAATTGCCCGAGCATCGCTCGCCCAGATCCGATGGCGGCATCACCAGGTCCGGAACGAAAGGCCTGTGGCGTCAGCCCGCCATCTTCCCCTACCTCGCTTATGCGGTCGCGCTCTCCCTCGTCACCGGCGTCCTCAGCCAGACATTCCCGTATGCGATCATGGACCGAATGGGCGTCGCTGGCGCCGCGTCCGCGCAATACACCGGCCCCGCCATGACCATGGGCGCGATGGCCACCCTGATCTCGCAGCTTGTCCTGATCCCGCGCCTCAAACTGCCGATCCGCTCGCTGATGGTCTACGGCGCGATCATGCTCGGCATCGCCTCGCTCTTCATGGTGTGGGCGCAGGACTTTGCGCTCTTCGCCTTCGCGCAGATCCTGTTCGGCTTCGGCCAGGGCTTCGGCCGCCCCGGCTTCTCCGCCGGCGCATCCCTCGCCGCCACCCACGAACAGCAGGGCGACGTCGCCGGCCTCGTGACAGCCGCGAACGGCATGGGCTTCGTCATCTCGCCGCTCTTCGGCCTGTGGATGTACGAGAACGTCTCCTCCGAAGCGCCCTTCATCTTCTGCGGCGTCCTCGTCGTGCCGATGGCAATCTACGCCTACCTCACCGCCCAGCGCGGCGAGAAAGGGGGCCGCAACAAACCCGCCGCCGACACAAGGGCCGTCAACGAAGCCGTCGCCAAGGATAACGCCCCCGACTAGAGCGTTGCGCCAGCAAGCTTCGTTGGACGCACGAACCGCCCCGCTATAGCTTCCGCGAAACCGTGCGTTCGCCCGCTTCAAGCCCTGATTGCGCCTGAATGCGAGCCGAACCTCAGCTTACATCCAGTGGGGGATCGCTGATGACCAAACGCCTGTCGGGCAGCCTCTATCTCGCCGTCGCCGCTACCGCGCTGATGATGCAAAGCTGCGCCACCGCGCCGCCGCAAGTCGAGGCGCAACTCACCAAGCAGCAATCCTTCGAGAAGGATCGCGCTGGCCCGCAACTCCTCGCCTATGCCGATGGCGTTCACTCCAAGGCCGCCGAGCGCGACCTCGGCATCGCCTCACTCGACGTCGCAGTAAACGTCCGTGGCGACATCGCCGAAACCACCGTCACTGTCGCCTTCGAGAACACCACGAGCAACCTGCTCGAAGGCCAGTTCGCACTCAACATGACGCGCGGCGCCGTCGTCACCGGCTACGCCCTCGACATCAACGGCACGCTGATCGATGGCGTGCTCGAGTCCAAATACAAAGCGCAGGAAGCCTATCAGCGCCGCGTCAACGCCCGCATCGACCCCGGCCTCGCCGAAGTTGATTACTCCGACCGCTTCGAAACACGCATCTACCCCATCCCCGCCAACGGCTCGCGCATCATCCGCCTGCGCATGGTCAGCCCGTTCGACCCGAAGGAAGGCTACGCACTCCCGCTCACCATCGCGGAAAAGGTAAAGCGCTTCAAACTCACGCTCGACGGCGACGCAAAAGTCACCGCCTTGCCCAAGGGCCTCGCATCGACCTCCAACCGCATCATCGAAGCCGAGAACGTCTCGCTGAAGGGCCCGCTGCGTCTCGCAGCCCAGGATCGCGCGAGCCCCATGCTCGTCAGCCAGCATCCCGGCGCCGAACGCTTCTTCGATCTCGTCGCCCCGGCCCCGCGCGCCACCGATTCTCAACGCGGCCCCCTCCATATCTTCTGGGACCGCTCCGTATCCCGCACAGACGATGAACTCGCCGCCGAAGCAAAACTCGCGCAGCAAGTCGCCGAACGTCGCGGCGCCCGGCGCGTCACGGTCACGCTCTTCGACTCGGGCAAGGCCGAAACCCTCGACATCGCCACAGACCAGCTGGCAAGCCGCCTCAACGACGTCCGCTATCGCGGCGGCACCAGCTACATGACGCTCAACGGCGTCAGCGTTGCAAAAGGCGCAGATTGCCTGATGTTCTCCGACGGTCGCGTCACCATCGATGATCGCGCCAACTTCCGCCTGCCGTGCAGCGTCACCGCCATCACCAGCGGCCCCGAAAGCGACGCCGCCTGGCTCACCGACATCGCAGACAGCTCCGGCGGCGCCTTCGCCACACTCACCGCATCAAATGCCGATCAGGTCTTCGCCCGCATAACGCGCCCCGATGCCGCCATCGTCTCGGTGACGGATGGCGCAGGCGCGGCGATCTCCTCGGTGCGCCTGCCATCAGACGCGCGCGAATTCCGCATCGTCGGCCCGCTGCCGCAGGATGGCGTCGTCCTCGTCACCATGGCCGGCGAATCCACCGCTCGCCGCTTCACTGCAGGCTCTGCCCGCACGCCCATCTTCGCCGGTCCCGGCGCCATCTGGGCGCGCCAGCGTCTTGGCGTCGAAGCCTCCGAGAAGAAGCCGGATGATCTCGCCGCCATGGCCCGCCGCTACAATGTCGCGACGCCGCAAGCCTCCTTCGTCGTCCTCGAAACGCCGAACGATTATGTCGAGTCAGACATCGCTCCGCCGTCCAATTATCCGAAGGGGCTGCAGACCCAGTACGCGGAACTTCGCGCCACGGCGGACCGCCTCGAACGCACCAAGCAGGAAGGCCGCATGACCGAAGTTGTGCGTCTCTGGGAAGCGCAGAAAGCCTGGTGGAACAAGACTTTCGACGGCAAGGTCCCCGAGGCAGAACGCAAGGCCTCCGCCGCCCGCGACCGCAACAGCGACAGCCGCAACGAGTCGCTGGCACGCGCCATGCCGCCTCCGCCGCCCGCTGCGACTCCCGCGCCCGTCGCAGCTGAGTCCATCATGGTCACCGGCGGCCGCGCAGTCGCCTCCGCAGATGCAGCCTTCATCGAAGACGAAGCCGGCGCCGCCGATCCCGGCCGCGCAGGCTCCATCGAAGTCGCAGACTGGAACGCAGACCGCCCCTATCTCGATCGTCTCGACAAGGCCGGCGCCAACTACGAAGCCGCCATCGACAAGGAGATGAAAGAGCAGGGCCTCATCCCGCTCTTCTGGTTCGATCTCGCCGAATGGCACTGGCGCGCCGGCCGCAAGGAAGAAGCCCGCCGCTCCATCGAAGCCGCCCTCGACGTGCCCACGCGCGACAACCAGACGCTCGCCATCGTCGCCGCCCGCCTCGTGCGCTACGGCAGCCACGATCGCGCCATCTGGCTACTCGAACGCCTGATGGAACGCGAAACCGATCGCCCGCAACCCATGCGCACGCTTGCGCTCGCCCTGATCGACCGCGCCAAATTCGCCGCCACGCCTGATGCAGCAAAAGCCGATCTCGGTCGCGCCATCGATCTGCTGTCGAAAGCCGCAACCACGGTCACCGATGTTTCCGCCCGCGGCGTCGAAACCGTCGCCCTGATGGAAGCCAACGCCGCGCTCGCCAAGCTGCAAGCGATGGGCGGTTCGTCAACGGCGCTCGATACGCGCCTCGTCGCGCTGCTCGATGCGGATGTGCGCGTCGTCATGGAATGGAACACGCCGCGCACCGACCTCGATCTCTGGGTCACCGAACCGAAAGGCGCAAAGGTCGGCTACTCCTCGCCGTTCTCGCCCTGGGGTGGAAAGCTCTCCGGCGACGTCACCAATGGCTATGGCCCGGAAGAATATGTCATCCGCCGCGCCAACACCGGCAAATACCAAGTGCGCGCCAAGACGTTCGCGTCAGATCGCGCCAATCCCAACGGCCCCTCGACGCTCACCGTCCGCCTGATCCGTAATTTCGGTCGCCCATCGCAGAGCGAAGAACTCATCGATCTCGAAATGCCAGCGGAAAACCGCGGCGAGATGGACGTTGGCGTCTTCACGATCCAGTAGTCCGAAGGCGCTTGTGCTTCAGGCGCCGTTGGCTGCTGTCACGACGGTGTCGAGCATTGCGACGGTCGGGAAGCCATCGGCCACCAGGCCTTTGTCCTTCTGGAACTTCTGCAGTGCGCCGCGCGTGCCGCGGCCGATGATGCCATCCACGGAGCCCGCGCTATAGTTCAGCTTGTTCAGCGCGCCCTGCAGGTCCTTCGCCTGTTGCTGCGTCAGCATCACGATGTCGGTCGGCCAGGGGCGCGACAGGTCAGGCCGCCCCGCCAGACGATCGGCCAGCAGGCCAACCGCCAGCGCATAGCTGTCGGCGTTGTTGTACTTCTTGATCACGCCGAAATTGTCGAACAACAGGAAGGCCGGTCCATAAGATCCCGCCGGAAGGAACAGCTCCGCAGTCAGCGAATCCGAATTGGCAAATTCAGGCGCCGTCGCAGGCAGAAGGCCAAGCCCCTTCCATGTCGCCACGGTCAACTTCCGGCCATCGCCAAGCGAGTAATCGAACACTGCCGGAATGCGCGCCTCGACGGCCCAGGGCTGCCCCTTCTTCCAACCATAGTTGGTGAGATAGTTTGCCGCCGACGCCAGTGCGTCACCCGCATTGGTCCAGAGATCCTTGTGGCCGTCGCGATCAAAATCGCGTCCGTACTGAAGCAGGCTCGATGGCATGAACTGCGTCTGGCCCACCGCGCCCGCGAACGAAGCCTTGCGGAACTGGTCGCGTGTCGCCGAGCCGTTCTCGATCAGCTGCATGATCGCCAGCAGCTCGGTCTCGTTGAAATCCTTGCGCCGCCCGATCGCCGCCTGGCTCGCCAGAACGCGCGGCGCATCATCCGTGCCGATGAACGAGCCATAGCTCGTCTCCATCCCCCAGATAGCCGCCACGATCTCGCGCGGCGGCGCATAGGACTGGTCGATCTGGTCGAAGATCGCCTGGTTGTCGGCCAGCTTGATCATCCCGTTGGAAATCCGCGTCGCTGAAACCGCGCTCTTCGCATAGTCCCAGATCGGCTTCACGAACTCGGCCTGGTTGTCGAAGGATTGCGTCTGCACCTTCTGCTCGACCGGGATCAGCCCATCCAGCACCGAGCGGATCACCGCATCATTCCGTCCCGCCCCGTCAGCCTTGGCCGCAAACGCCAGGCGCCAGCTGTCGAAATTCTGATCGCCCGAGGTGGCAAAGCCAAATGGCGCACCGCCCGCCGAACCGTCCGTGCCCACGGGCGGGGCAGGCGAGGTCGGCGGCGTTTCGTGCCCTCCGGCATGGCCGCCGCCCGATGTTCTGGCGCTCTCGCAGGCTGCAGCCATCAGTCCCAGCGCGATACCCGCGGCGGCCCAGCGAATGGATCGGACTGACATCATCAACAGCCTCCGGCGACCCTGTCTTTTCTTACCACGGAAATCTGCGGCAAGTTGGCAGGAATTTCATGAATGACGCCCGAACGTTAAGGCTAATTTACGTTCGGCCCCGGACAAGGCCCACACAAGCCCCAAACGGGAATCTCGCAGGTTGACACCCTCCGCCCGCTCCGTTAGATGCCCGTTCCCTAATTCAGACCTCCAGAACTCGCGTTGGCCCCATGAAAGTCCGTTCCTCGCTGAAATCGCTGAAGGGCCGCCACCGCGACTGCAAAGTCGTCCGTCGCAAAGGCCGCGTGTACGTCATCAACAAGACGGACCCGCGCTTCAAGGCGAAACAGGGCTAATAGCCCTCTTCGGTCTGATCTCCGGTCAGTCTGATCTCACGCATTTGAAGGCATCGATCGCTCGCCCAGCGGCAGCGGACGCTTGCCCGCGTGATGCCGGCCTTCCATAGTGGGCCCATGCTCCGCCTCTCGCTTGCCCTCGCACCTGTTCTTGCAGCTGGCCTCGCGCTCAGCGCGTGCGACAAGTCCTTTGCTCCCGGCACCGCCAGCAAGGATGGCGACCCGGCTGCGAAAGAACTCGCCCAGTCCGAAAAAGAAGTGGGCGATCCGCGCGAAGGCCTCGCCAATCTCAGCCAGGACCTGCTCGACAAGCTGAAAGAGACCGAGACCGACGAAGAAGCCGCCGCCATCGAGGAAGAAGTCTGGGACGCCTGGCTTGTCTCCGGCAGTCCCACGGTCGATGTGCTGATGCAGCGCGGCCTCGAATACCAGGAAATGAACCAGCTCGAAGACGCCCGCGAAGCCTTCGACCGCGCCATCTCCATCCAGCCCGACTACGCCGAAGTCTGGAACCGCCGCGCCGCGCTCTTCTTCAACGAGGGCAAGTACGACGAAGCCATCGCCGATCTCGAATCCGCACTGACATACGAGCCACGCCATTTCGGCGCCTGGATCGGCCTCGCAATGATCTTCGAGTCGATCGAACGCCCCGAAGCCGCTCTCCGCGCCTACGACAAAGCCCTCGAAATCCACCCGCATGCGCAAGCAGCGGTGCAGGGCAAGAAGCGCCTCGACCGCGTCATCAACGGCCGCCCGCTCTAGAGCCGGATCGTCTGAGGGGGGAACGCCAACGGCGTTAAACCGAAGACGTGAATCCGACTCTCAAGCAAAGCCGTTAAGACTCTCAAATCCATGCACAGGTCCCTGCACAGGGAATCGCTCCCTGCGGCGCTCGCGTCGTTGGATGTGGCTGCGTCCCCCGGTAAAAGAACCCGCTCAAGCTTCCTGGGAGGTTCACATGGACGACGGTGCAGCAGCAGCCGCCCTCACGCAGGCCGCGAAAGAAAAGCTTCTTCAGACGGTCTCCAAGATCGAAAAGCTCGAGGAAGAAAAGAAAGAGGTCAGCGGCCAGATCAAGGACGTCTACCAGGAAGCCAAGTCGATGGGCTACGACACCAAGGCCCTCCGCGCGGTCATCCGCATCCGCAAGCAGGACCGCCAGGAACGCGAGGAAGCCGAAGCCATCCTCGATACCTACCTCCTGGCTCTGGGCGAGATTTAGACTCGCGAGATCTGGCTGCTGCGCAGCCGGGAGTAGGGAGTGGGGAATAGGCGATAGCCACAGTGCCTCACTCCTCCCTCTTCACCACTCCCTATTCCCCCTAAACTTCGACCATGCCCAAGCGCGAAGTCGACAAGCGCAAGACCACGAAGGCGCTCCGCAAGCTGCGCCGTGTGGCAGAGCGCGCGAGCGAAGAGGGCGGCCCCGGCCTCACCACTTGGGAGAAAGACTTCGTCGAAGGCGTCACGACACGTCTCGAAACCTACGGTTCCGCCTTCCGCGATCCCAGCAGGGGCAACCTCGAAGAAGCGCTCTCTGCAAGGCAAGCCCAGATCACTCGCGTCATCGACAAGAAGTCCCGCAAATCAAAGACCGCCGATTCAGCGAAGCCCAACGACGACAAAGACGAGAAACCCCGCTCCACCTTCAAGCAGCGCCAGCCCATGCGCGCCCAGTCGCTTCGCAAGCAAGCTCTGGGCAAGCAGGAGAAGGCTGGCAAAGCCAAATCAGCCTGGAAGCCCCGCGTCCGCGACATCAACGAAGACATCGAGCCCACGCCTGAGCCCATGTCTGAACCCGCGCCTCCGCCAGCGCCGCCCAAATCCGGCCCGCCAAGCCTGAAAATCATCCCCGGCGGCAAACGCTAGCTCGCCGCCCAACCAACCCTTTGCCTTTCGCCCCTGCGTGCGGCACATCGGCTCCATGACCCACTTTGTCCCCCTCATCCGCACCAGCGAGACCACCTACGAGATCAAGGTGATCAGCGATCTCTGCGTCGGCCCGATGGGCCACGTCTTCCTGTTCGGCGGGGCAGGGCTCGCCGCCGCCGTCGCCGCGCTCGAACAGACCTTCCAGCGCGGCCTAGTCTGGGCCACCTCGCAATACATCTCCTTCGCGCGCCTCGACGACGTCGTGCAGCTCGATGTCGCCGCCGCCCAGGCTGGCCGCTCGGTCACGCAGGCCACAGTCACCGGCCGCGTCGGCGCAAACACCATCTTCTCCGTCATGGCCGCGCTCGGCGAACGCGATGGCTACCCCGACACCCACTGGCGCGACATGCCCGACATGCCGCCGCCGGAGGATTGCCGCATCGAGCCCCTGCGTCCCACGCAGGACCCCCGCGCCGGTCTGCGCCACGTGCTCGATGTGCGCTCCAACCCCGCCATCACGCGCGACGAAGTCATGAGCACGGGTCGCTCCCTGCTCTGGATGCGCCAGAAGCCGACAGACACACACCCGCAGCCCGCCCCCGTCGATGCCGCCATGCTCGCCATCTTTGCTGACTTTGTGCCCGGCGCGATCGGCGGCGCGCTCGGCCGGGTCGGCGGCGGCAACAGCCTCGACAACAATCTGCGCATTCGCAAAATCGTCCCCACCGAATGGGTGCTGTGCGAGATGCAGGCGCAGGCGGCGGCCCGCGGTTTCGGCCACGGCCACATGCGCCTCTACGCCCAGGACGGCACGCTGATGGCCACCGCCAGCCAGTCCATCATCCTGCGCACCCACGCCGAGATCATCGAGAAACGCAGCTAGGGCGGTCCCGACCTCAGCTTTTCTGCTGAAACACCCAGCTTGCTTGTTACGCAACGCTACGAGAACATGGCTTCAGGGCTGGGGTTTCGTGCGGGACCATTCGTCATGGCAAAGAGGTTGGCGCTGATCGGGGCGCTTCTGGGTCTGACGCTGGCAGCGCCCGCCATCACGCCCGCCATGGCTCAGCAAAGCGGTGATCCGCTGCGCGGCCAGTTCGGCGTCGTCGAGCTCGCGCTTTCACCGGCAGAAGCCGCCCGCGACATCACGCTGATGGCCGATGCGCTGTCGAAACTCCCGCCGCAACGCCCCGGCGTCGTCGATACCTACGTCCTCTCCGCCTCCTTCTGGAACGATCCGGTGTTCGAGCGCGAGGCGACCGAAGCCGCCGGCATCCTCGCCCGCCGGTATGACGCGACCGACCGCACCATCATCCTCTCCGCCGGCAAGGGCCAGAACCAGCCGCGCGCCTATCCCGCCGCCGATCCGAACAATTTCAACGCCGCGCTCGCCGCCATCGGCCGCACGATCGATCCGAAGGAAGATCTCGTCGTTGTCTTCGTCACGTCGCATGGCGGGCCGGATGGCGCCGTCGCCATTCAGGAAGCCGGCCGCATGGGCGGCGCCCTGCGCGCCGCTCACCTGCGCAACTCGCTCGCCGCCTCAGGCATCAACACGAAGCTGGTCATCGTCTCGGCCTGCTTCTCCGGCCACTTCATCCTGCCCTTCACCGATCCCAACACCGTCGTCCTAACAGCCGCCGCAGCAGACAAAACCTCGTTCGGCTGCGAACCCAGCCGCGACTGGACGTTCTTCGGCGACGCCCTGTTCAACCACGCCCTGCGTGGCGGTGGCTCGCTGATGTCCGGCTTCGACGAAGCTCTGACGCTGATCACGAAGTGGGAAACCGACCTGCGCAACAACTGGCTCGCCATGTCGCCCGCCCAACGCCAGCGCCAGCCCGAACCCGTCGCCTCCAACCCGCAAAGCTCCGTCGGCGACAACGCCGCCGCTGTCATCGCGAAAGCTGAAAGCTACGGCAACGCCATCTCCTGCGCCGGCCACCTCTCCTTCGCGCTCGACCGCAACAAGACCGGCCGCCCCCTCAAAGGCCTCACCAACGCAGGCGCCATCACCAGCGCCCTAAACGCCGCCACCAACCGCGCCACCACTGAAGGCACGGCAAGAGGCCGCTCCACGCAAGACACGGCAAAAGCCATAGCCGTGGTGTCAACAAGCGCCCTCCAACTCGCCACCACCCAACCCACCGAAGTCACCAACCACGCCGCCAAATGCCTCGCCCCCTAAAGCAAGGCACAAACCCGTAGGGTGCATCAAAGATGCACCGAGCCCACACACCGCCCCTCCATCGTCATTCCCGCGAAACCGGGAACCCAGCGGCCCCACCCGCCACCGCGCATTCCTCGCCCCGCTCCTCCCGACGAAAGTCGGGACCCAGGGGCGGCTAGTCCCACTGTCCAAGACCAACCCCAAACCCGTAGGGTGCATCTTCAGATGCACCGTGGCATGCGCCGGCGGTGCGGTGCATCGTTGATGCACCCTACAAGGCCGGAATTGGGGGATAGAGCGGGACAATTCCGTAGGACAAATTCCGCGCACCCCAAACAAACTCAGCGCGTTAGTGCGAAAGTTTGGGGGATAGAGCGCCCCAGAATCTACGGCGCCCCGTGCCGGGGTATTCTACCCCGCATGACACGACACAAACACGCGCAAACTGGGCTTGTAACCCCGTCGCCTCTCGATCCCTGGATCGATGCGATGCTGCGCGCTTTTGCGATGCTCGTGCTCCACGTCGCCTCAACGCTCCAGATGATCCGCCGCCGTGAAGCTGTGATTGGCACACAGCCCATGCCTACAGATCTGCCCCGAGCGAAGACCGACACCCAATCCAAGGAAACAATCCCGGCCGCGCAACACCGTAGCCACCCCAATAGCGCTCATGCCGAGCAGCGCAGCTGCGCTGCGCGTCCGTCGAAGCACGGGCGCGTGCTCACCGATCTGGAAGCGGACATTCATGTCCGCGTTCCCCGCGAGGGCGGAGATCCAGTCCTCTCCAGAAAAACGCGCGCGAGGCGCCCGGAATTCCTTCGCGACCTGTCTGGGCCCCCGCCTGCGCGGGGGATGCGGCTATTGAAACAGCCCGCGCCAAACAAAAACGCGCCCACCTAAGCGAGCGCGTTTCCAACTCAAAATCCTCAACCCGCACACCTGCGGGCTCGCACCCCTATGGCCGCATGCCAAAACTGCGCGGACCCGTCTTCAGCACGCGATACGCATGGTGCACGAAGTCCACCACCAGCGGGCGCGTATCGCGCGGATCAATGATCTCTTCCGCAATGAAAGCCTCGGCAGTTCTGAACGGCGACCGCATCGCCTCGAACTTGCGATAGAGCTCTTTCAGCTCCGCCTCGGGATCGGCCGAGCCCTCGAGCTGCCGCTTGTAAGCCGCCTCGATTCCCCCGGCCATCGGCAGAGATCCCCAATCACCAGACGGCCAGCAATACCGCCACCGTGTCCGCGTCGGGTTGAACATCACCGAGCCCGCCAGCCCATAAGCCTTGCGGATCACGACCGGCAGGATCGGCGTCTGCATCTGATAGACCGCCGCCATCGCGCGCACGCCCTTGCGCGTCACCCCCGATTTCTCGTGCTTCGCGCCCACCGCAAAACCGGGGCAGTCAACGAAGTGAATGACCGGCAGGTGGAACGTATCCGCCAGATCAAGATGCCTCACGACTTTCTCGCACGCATCCGCCGTCCACGCGCCATCAAGGAAGAACGGATCGCCCGCAAGGATCGCCACCGGATGCCCATCGATGCGGGCAAGCCCCGTCACAACCTGCCGCCCCCACAGCGCGCCGATCTCGAAGAAGCTGGTCTTTCCGTCTTGGCCCTTGTCGCAAACCGCCTCGATGATCTTCCGCGGCATGTAAGGCGTCTTGCCATCCTTCGGCACGATATCGAGCAGGAACTGCTCCTTCCGCTTCGGATCATCATCGCTCTTGATAATCGGCGGCAGCTCATCCGAGTTCGCGGGCAGGTAGGACAGGAACCGCCGTGCTTGCGCGAACGCCTCGTGCTCCGAGTTCACGACGTTATCGACAACGCCGTTCCGTCCGTTGATCTCCCAGCCGCCCAGTCCCTCCTTGTCCACGTTCTCGCCAATCGCCTTCGCAACCGGCGGACCCGCGACGAAAACTTGCGACAGTCCCTTCACCATCACCGAGAAATGGCTCGCCGCCACACGCCCGGCTCCAAGCCCAGCACAAGGCCCAAGCGCCAGCGAAACAACGGGAGCCCGCTGCATGTTCGCCACCAGCCACTCCCACGCCGGCGTGGTCGGAATGTAGGTGCGCGGGTTCTGTTCCATCGACTTCACGGAACCGCCGCCACCCGTGCCGTCGATCATGCGAACGATCGGCATGCCGTATTCATTGGCCATCTGCTCGGCCATCAGCATCTTGCCCGCGATCGATGCATCCGAAGCGCCGCCGCGCACCGTGAAATCATCGCCCAGAATCACAGCCGGCCGGCCATCCAGCGTCGCCCGCCCGAACACCATGGTCGCCGGCAGGAACTCCGCGATCTGATCATCCGGCCCATAGCCGGCCTTGCCCGAGATCTTGCCGACCTCGTGGAAGCTTCCCGGATCGGCCAGGAACGCCACCCGCTCACGCACCGTCAACTTGCCCTGCGATCGCTGCCGCTCAACGCGTTCCGCGCCGCCCATCTCCTCGGCCAGCCGCTCGCGCGCGCGCAGTTCTTCGATATGGCTTTTCCAGTTCATGAGGCCTCCCGCCTGAGAAACCCTAGCCGGTTGGCCATATCTCTGCGAGGGGCATTTGCCCCGAACGATCAAGCTGACGGGCCAAGGTTGCACCCGAGCCCGCAACGCGCGAGAAAGGGTCAACTTTTCTCCCAAGGAGCCCACCATGGATCTCAACGACGTCACCGCAAAAGTGCAGGCCGCCCTCGCCGGAGGCACGGGCTTCGACAAGAAGGTCAAGTTCGACTTCGGTTCGATCGGCAAGCTTCTGATCGACGGCGTGGCCGGCAAGGCCACGAACGAAGACGGCCCGGCCGACGCCACCGTCACGGTCGGCTTCGACGACTTCATCAAGCTTGCCCAGGGCGCGCTCGACCCGACGATGGCCTTCATGCAGGGCAAGCTGAAAGTCGCCGGCGACATGGGCGTGGCGATGAAACTCCAGTCGCTGTTCTCGAAGATCAAGTAAGCCGATGGGCGATGGCTCTCAGAGTCAGGCCGACCTTGTCCTCCTGCCGGACAATCCGCCGCCGCAAGGCGCGGAAGTCATCTGGTACGAGGGCAGGGGCGGCCAACGCCTGCGATTGCTCTATGCGCCCGAGCCGAAGGACAATGGCGTCAAGACACGTGGTCTCGCCATCGTCTGTCCGGGTCGCTCCGAATTCGTTGAAAAATATTTCGAGGTCGCACGCGATCTCCAGGATCGCGGCTTCGCTGTCGTGATCTTTGACTGGCCCGGCCAGGGCCTCTCACAACGCCCACTGAAAAATCCTCTCGCCGGCCACATCAAGAGTTTTGACTGGTATGTTGACGCGCTGATGCGCGGCCTCGCGAAGATCGAACGCCGCGCACCGAAGACATGGGTCGTCGTCGCTCACTCGATGGGCGGCGCGATCGCGATGAAAGCGCTGATCGATCGCAAGCTCACGGTTGCCGCTGCTGCTTTCTCTGCGCCGATGTGGGGTATCCCGATCTGGTTCTTCCAGCGCTGGTATGGTCGCGCCATGCGGTTCCTCGGCGCCGGCGCGATGCAGGCGCGCCCGCCTCAGCCGGACGAGACATTCGAGAACAACCAGCTCACGCACTACGAACCGCGCTGGCGCCTCTTCCGCCGACTGGTCGAAGCCGAGCCCAGGCTCGCGCTTGGCGAACCAACGATCGCGTGGGTGGTCGCGTCACTGAATGTTTTCCGCGAACTCTTCGTGCCCAACGCCGCCGCGCCGTTGAAAGACGTGCCGATCCTGGTCGCCATCGCGTCAGAAGATACGATCGTGAAGAAGTCAGCCCAGCGAAAACTCGGCCATCGCCTCAAGTCCGCGAAGATCATCAACGTGCAGGGCGCCGGCCACGAAATCCTGATGGAAACCGACGAACGTCGCGCCCAGTTCTGGAAAGCGTTCGAAGAGATGTGCAAGCGCGCGAACGTCTAACTCAGACCAAAGCTGCCTAGTGCAGCAGCGACGATTGCTCTTCAGCGCCCGTCCGGTTGAGCAGGCGTGTCAGCGACGACGACAGCGTGCGGTTCGATTGTGTCAGGCGGCGCTGGCGGAAGGTCGTGTTCTCAGGCCGTGTCAGTGCGCCGATTGAAGCGGCTTCGTCTTCAACGGTGTCTTCTCCAGCGAAGACATAGGCCGCCACACCGTCTTTCTCCGCGAACTGTTCCATCAGCTTGCGCGCCGTCTGCTCCGGCGTCGGGCCCTGCATGGCACGGCGGATCAGCCAGTACGCCGCATACAGAACCACGCCGGACACGACCAGTCCGATCAGGCTGGTATAGCCCGCGCTGGTGATCGTCGTGCCGAGCGAGCGGAAGAAATCAGTCGTCGCCGCCATCAGGGTTTCGTTCTGGAAAGCGAAGACGGTGGCGACGCCCAGCGCCACGCAGCCCAGACGGATCGGCCATTTCCAGCGGCGTTCGACGCGCAGCTTGGTTTCTGCGCGGAACAGATCCTGCCGGGCTTCCTTGAGCATTTCATCGTGCTGGCGTGCGAGGCTCAGAACCTCGACAACCAGCCGCGGCTCCAACGTAACGGGCAGAGTGCCTGCTCGCGGTCTCATGTGAACTCCCCGGCCTTTCTCCCTGCGGGCATCAGGCGCACGGCCTCATGCATCACAGGCAAACCGGAGAGAGAACACGCCGGGCCAGCAATTCGTTCCCGACCGGAACGAAGACTTTTGTATCAGTAGTTGGCGGGGTCGAGCCCCAGCGCTTCAGCCAGCGAGAAGATCGCCTGGTTTTCCTGCGGCTCCAGCTTGCCGTCGGCCAGCAGCGCCGCCTGCGCGACTCGCATCATCAGGGCTTTGTCGGCCGGTTCGGTGATCTCTGTGCGGATGGTCACCAGCGCCGTGCCAAAGCTCTGGGCGGCATGAACCTCACGCGCAGCCTGTTCCCACGCGTCAGCGATTTCAGCGTGGCCGGAGTGGTTGAGCGCTGGCTCCTTGTGGGCGAAGCCAGCGAAGTGCTGGGCTTCGATCGGCGATAGACGGCCATCGGCGAACGACACCATGGCGAAGGTGCGGGCGGCATTGAGAAGAACCGGGGTCATGGCTGTCCTGTGGCTGGAGCTAGAGGGCAGAGCGCCTCAGTGAGATTAGCGCCTCGTCGAGGATCTTGCGATTGGAAGCTGCCACGATCTGCCCGCCGAGCTGGGCCGGGTTGCCGCGCCAGTCTGTCACGACGCCGCCGGCGCCTTCGATCACGGGGAAGAGGGCGGCAACGTCATGCGCCTTGAGCCCGCTCTCGGCGACCATATCGATCGTGCCCGCCGCCAGACGCGCATAGGCATAGGCGTCGAGTCCATAGCGGGTGAGGCGCGCGGTTGCGCGGATATGCTCGAACGCTCCGCGCTCGGGCGGCGTCAGGATGAAGGGGTCGGTGGTTGACAGCACAGCCTGCGTCAGCTGCGGGCAATCCCGCGTCTTGAGCTTCGTGCGCTGTCCGCGCGCGTCCATCCAGGCTTCATCGCCCACGCCGACATAGCGTTCGTCCAGCCAGGGCTGGTCGATAACGCCGAGGATCGGGCGAGCTTCCTGAACGAGGCCGATGAGCACGCACCAGCTTGGCAGGCCGGCGACAAACGCGCGGGTGCCGTCGATGGGATCGAGATACCAGGTGAGGCCGGACGTTCCGGGCGTTGAGCCGTACTCTTCGCCCTCGATGGCGTCGTCCGGGCGCTCAGCGGAAATGATCTCGCGCATCACGCGCTCGGATGCGCGATCGGCTTCCGTCACCGGATCAAAGCCGTTGGCGTCCTTGTTTGTAGGATTGCTGGCCTCGGCCGAGCGGAAAATCGGAAGAATCGCTTCGCGCGCAGCGTCAGCAAGACGGGCGGCCAGCGGCAGGAGAGAGCGGGCGAGGGCGGGGTCCGGCATGGATCGGACCTTTGCCCCTCAAGCCCTGTTTCCGCAAGACAAAGTCCTGCGTCACGGCCTTGGGGTCACGCCTATCGCCCGGTCGGAGTTTGTCTCCTGGCCGGGCGCTTGGCGTAGGGGGGCTACAACTTACGAGGCAACCGATTCCGAGCCATCGCCTTCAAGGGCTTTGGCAAGGTCGAGCAGGCGACGACGCGGACGCTCGCCGAGGCGGTAGTAAGCCCGCACGAGTTCCAGGGTTTCTTTCTGCGAGAGAATGTCACCCGACAGACGGTCAGCCTGGTCGTTGGCCGGAGCCTGTTTGCCGTCCGGCGCAAGGCCGTCGAAGAAGTAGTTGATGTTCACGTTCAGGGCGGTGCCGAGGCTGAACAGCCGGCTCGCCGTGATGCGGTTGGCGCCGCACTCGTATTTCTGGATCTGCTGGAACCGAACTCCAACCTGACCAGCCAGGTCTTGCTGGGTCAGGCCCAACAGGCGGCGGCGGCGACGAAGCCGTTTGCCGACATAAATATCCACATCAGTGGCCATTACGCATACTCCCACTACGCCGGCCCGTACCAATCCGGAACCGTCATCCGGGAGAGAGCAAGGCGCTTGCCACACGTTGGGCGTGAACTTTGTGCAACGCAGCAGAATGTGACTGTTTAATTACGGGGCGCCTCTGCCTTAGAACTCGCCAGTATATGCTTTTTCCTCGGAAACTGCGCAAATTCGACGCAGGAACGGGATTCGGGGTTGAGCTTTTCGCACTGCAGCGTAAATTCAGCTCGTGGCTCTTCGGAGCCGCTGCCCTTATGGGCGTTTCCTCCCTAAACCTTTGGCCGCGCTGGTATCCAGCGCGGCCTTCTTCTTTGTATTTTCAGCATTTAGTCCGACTTCGGCACGGGTATAGGCGCAGATTTCGTGTGCGATCTCGCTCATGTGGCGACGCAGCGTCAGGAAGCCCTCGTGCGGCTCGACATTCGCCTCATCCAGATAGAGTCGGCGGCGGATTTCGATCTGCAAAGCATGCCGGCCGAGCGACGGCTGGCCGTGAGATAACGTAGCGTAACCTCCGGCGTAGGGGGTGTTGCGGGCGGTCGTGTAGCCGCGTTCGCGGAACAGGCTTTCCACGAAGTCCGACAGGCCATGGCCGCACGATGCCCCAAAACGGTCTCCGATAACGATGTCGGGCGCACGCGCTGTATCCGCTTCGGTCGGCATGGAGTGGCAATCGATCAGCCAGCCCTGGCCAAACATGGCCTGCGCCCGCTTCAGGAGGGCTTCCAGGGCGCGGTGATAGGGCCTGTAGACCTGATCCATCCGCCGGTCGGCTTCCTCGCGACGGAGCTTGCGGCGATAGATCGGGGTGCCGTTGTGCGCGACCCGGGGAATGCAGCCGAGCCCGGCGTCCACGCGTGGCGAGCGTTGGGAATACCAGGACGGGGAGGGGTCCTCGAACATGTGCGGGTCCATTTCGGATTCCGCACGGTTGAGATCGACAAAGCCGCGCGCCACCAGTCCGCAGATCACAGGCGAGCCTGATTGGTGAACATCCGTCAGCAGACGATCGACATAGGCATCCTCGATCCGGCGCAGGTCCAGCGTCGAAGCGGCGCAGGTTTCGAGAAACCCTTTTGGATAAAGGCGTCCCGAGTGCGGCGAGGCAAAAACCGCAGGCGAAACGATCGAAACCGGCTCGTCGATTGAAAAGGAGAATCCGGTCCGTTCCGCATCTGGGGAACGGGAATTCGGGTCGGAGGACGCCGGATCGGAGAAGATCATCAGCCCGGGAAACATTTCGCCCATATTTTAGGACGCTGCGTCAGGGTCAAGCCGTCGTTCATACCTGCTTTACCACGACGCATCACAAATCGTACGATTCATCTGCTGGTCGAAGGTCGAGGATGGTTATGGCCAAGATTCTCCTGGCGGAGGACGACGATAGCCTTCGCGGCTTCCTGGTGAACGCGCTCAAGCGCGCCGGTCACACGGTGAAGGATTTTGATGAGGGCCGCACGGCTCTCAAGGCGCTCGAACGCGAAGTGTTCGACCTGCTGCTGACTGACATTGTCATGCCGGGTCTGGACGGCATCGAGCTGGCCCGACGCGGGGCCGAGCTCGATCCGGCCATGAAGATTGTTTTCATCACCGGCTTTGCGGGCGTCGCCCTGTCAGCCGGCGGGCCGACCCCGGCTGGCGCCAAGGTTCTCTCCAAACCCTTCCATCTACGCGAACTGGTGGATGAGGTTGAACGGGTAATGGCGGCCTAGCCACACGGAGGGGGCGCTGTTTCGCCGCCCCGTTTCCTTGCGATTCACAGCATTGACGCCAAGGGCCCTAGGGGGCATTACACGCCCCTCGCCCGACAGGGCGTAGGTCTAAAGGCTGGTTCGGGCGGTTAGCTCAGCGGTAGAGCACTACCTTGACATGGTAGGGGTCACAGGTTCGATCCCTGTACCGCCCACCAGCCTCTAGAGCCCTCCGGTTCTAAATCCGGGCCTCGTTCGTGTTTCCCATTTTCGTAGCAGCCAGGGCCGCGGCGACAGCCGATGCGGGGATAACCGCGCGTTGCTGTTCGACCGTCAGCTGCCAGTTGATACGGCTGGCGTTGCGCTGTGCGGCGCTGACGACGGCAGGCGTACGCAGATCTTCCGGCGTCGCCATCGCGCGCCACAGCCAGCTACGGCGGTTCGGTGCGAAGGAGAGGCCCGAGGCGATCGGCGCGGCCAGCAACAGGCTGACTGTGACCGGCAGGGCCCACACGGCAAAGCCAGCGTTGACCAGCATGGTGGCGATCAGGACGGCGCCCGCGATCATCTGCGGCATGAAGCGGTTGCCATTCGATGCACCGGCGACGGCGACACGCGCCTGCGGACGCCAGCCGCAGTCGCGGCCGAGGAAGGGCATCACCACAGCTTGCGCCTGGCTGATCATCATGATCGGCGCAGTCGGTGCCGAAATGGCGGCTTCAGTGAGGAGGCCGACAAGGAAGGCCGGTTTGCGGTTCCAGCCCGGCAGGCGGCCGAACGCCCACAGAATCAGCGCCAACCACTTAGGCGAGAGCACGATCAGCGCGGTGAGCAGCAGGAGCGAGAAGTCCGTTCCGCCCACGTTGTTTGCTGCTGCGGGCGGCATCAGGATGGCAAGCGTCGCGCTGACGAGGATCAGCGAGAACCACAGAAGCGCAGAGGCATAACCCATCACGCCCGACAGGATGTGAGCGCGGCTGACCGGATCGAACCCGCGTGCGCCGAGCAGTTTGAGGTGCTGCAGGTTGCCCTGCGCCCAGCGGCGGTCACGCGCGACCAGATCGTCGAGCGTCGGGGGGGATTCTTCGTAGCTGCCTTCGATTTCAGGCGCGATCTCGACGCGCCAGCCGGCGCGGCGGAGCAGGGCGGCTTCGACGAAGTCATGGCTGAGGATATGGCCGCCAAGCGGACCTTTGCCCGGAAGGTCAGGCAGGCCGGCGTGAGCAGCGAAGGCCGAGACGCGGACGATGGCGTTATGGCCCCAGAAGTTGCCGGCGCCGCCCGACCACCAGGCGAGGCCGGTGCCGAAGATCTGGCCATACGCGCGCATGGCGAACTGCTGCGAGCGCGCCATCATGGTTTGCGCGTTCACGAGCGAAGGAACGGTCTGGATCAGCGCGGTGCCCGGCTGCGCATCCATGCGCTGCACGAGCTCGATCAGCGCATCGGACGTCATCAGACTGTCGGCGTCGAACACGGCCATGTACTCGTAGCGGCCGCCCCAGCGGCGCACGAATTCCGACACGTTGCCGGCCTTGCGGCCATGATTGAGCGTGCGGCGGCGATAGAAGATCGTGGCGTGCGGACGCGCCGTGCGGAAGCGATCGATGGCGTTCTCTTCATCGCGGGCGAGGTCCGGGTCGGTCGTATCGCTGAGGAAGAAGAACTCGAACGAGTTGGCGGCGCCAGCCGACATCAGCTGGTCGTGGATCGCCTGCGCGCCAGCGGTAACGCGCGACGTGTCCTCGTTGCGGATCGGGAAGACGATCGCGGTCAGCGAGTTCGTGTCGAGCGGTGCGAGCGCGGGACGGCGGGCATTCGGCTCGCGCGTCATCAGAATGGCGGCGCCGGCGACGGCGGTCGCGCATGCCAGCGAGATCCAGGCGAGGTTGGCGGCCAGCAGGGCAAGACCCACCCACTCGAGCAACGAGACGCCATCCTGGTTCATCATGCTCCAGGCATGCGTTGTGGCCAGCCCGGTGATGCCAAGCGCTGCAACCAGCATCACGCCGAGGCGCCAGCGGCCATCCGTCTCTCCGCGAACGCGGACGCGTTTGTCCGAAACCGGCTGCTGAGGCATCAGCAGCGGCGCTTCCGGGGGCGTCTCCGGCTTGGCAAGGCGAGCGACCAGCGTGGGGCCGTCGAGTCTTACTCTGGCGTCCATCTGTACAACCACGTTTCTGTTTGTTGTGAGGTTGAGTCGGCGAGTGCGGCGTGTAGCTCGACCACCGGCGAAGAGCCGGGGGCGAGGTCGAAGGAAAGACGGTGACCGCCCGAGATGGGGGCGATCTGGATATTCGAGATCGTGCCGCCATTGGCCCAGACGTCCGGCGTCAGGGGCTTGGCGGCGAAGGCGGCATCGCCCGCGAAGTTGATGGCGATGTTCTGAAGGCTCGCGTCGCCGGGCGCCGTCATGATGCGGCTTTCGACGACCTTGGCCGTGTTCACCGGCGCATCCCGCTGCCAGTGGACGCGGTAGGCGATTTTCTGCGTCGAGCCGGTGCGCCAGGGCTGGGCCGGGCGCCAGAAGGCGGCAACGTTGTCGGCGTACTCGTCGGCTGTCGGGTTTTCGAGCAGATAGACTGCGCCCGGACCCCAATCGCCCTGCGGCTCGATCCAGATGCTCGGGCGGATCACATATTTGGCTTCGTCGTCTGCGTAGGCAGCCGGGATACGGTTGCGCTGTTCCATGCCGAAGCCGGCCAGCGGGCTGTCGAAGGACGACATCTGCAGGTGACGCGGGTTGGCCAGCGGACGCCAGACGCGTTCGCCAGCCTTGGTCTGAATGGCCAGGCCGTCGCTGTCATGAACCTGCGGGCGCACATCCACGTTCTGGCTCGATGAGGTGTTGCGCGGCTTCAGCGTGCCGTGCAGGTACATGCTCGACATCGGGGCGAGGCCCGCCTCGGTGATGTCGGTGCGCGGGTGGATGTCGCCGGCCACGTCGATGGTGGCGTCGACGCCCGGGCGCAGTGTGAAGCGGTAAGCGGCGGCCACGCTGGGCGAGTCCACCAGGGCCACGAAGGTGAGGGTGTCGTCGTTGGCTTCCGGCTCGAACACCCAGAACTCGGTGAAGCGCGGGAATTCTTCCGGTTTCGACGAGCCGGTGCCGATTGCGAGCGCGCGGGCGGATACGCCATAGACTTGGCCTTCGCTGATCGAGCGGAAATAGGTGCCGCCCTGGAAGACCGCGAACTCATAGCCCACGCCCGCGATGCCCGGCTTCGAGATGGCGCGCCAGCCGGATGCGCCAAGCGCCATGCGGTCAGCATCGGTCGCCGAAGGATAGTCCACGAAGTCGACAGCGCCAGCAGTCGGGTGCTGGCGGCGCGAGCCGTCGTGACCGATGAAGTTGATGCCGACGGTCTCGTCGTAGAAGAAACCGCGCGGCAGCGACAGGACGGCGAAGGGATTGCCGACTTTGCCCCAGATCGCCGATTCCGGACGCGGGCGCAGCTTGCGATAGCCGTCATAGTTCAGCTTCGCGAAAGGCGCGGGCAGGGTCTTGTCCGGCGCGACATACGGCTTGCCGGCGAGTTCAGCGGCACGGCGCGAGACGTCGGCGAAAATACTGTCAGCGTGGTGGATCGATTTCGCGGCTTTCATCGACGCCGCGACAGACTGGGCTGCGGGCTGCGCAAGCGCGGGCGATGCGGCGAGGCCTGACGCCAGCAAAGCTACAATTCCACACGAGAGGGAGATGGCCCTCGACCCAAACATTGACGAAACCTCTTGCGCGCAGCCGAGCGGATTCCCGGCTCACGCAGCCTTCGCTGCCTTTCAGGTGTTTCTCCCGTCGCTGCCTCTTGTCGTGTTGAGCAGCTGATCTCACGGCTATTTAGTGTGGTTTGAGACGTGCGCCTTAAGCGATTGCAGAAAACCACGTTGTCTTTCTGAGATTTAATCGGCGCGACAACGAAAGCGTCGTCGCGCGCGCCTCGGTGGCGCAGGAACGAGCGGGTTTATGACTCGCGTGAAAGAAACACCGTCGAGCGTCGCTGTGTTCTTGCTTGATTGTAATCGAGTGAGCGTTGTTGCTTCTGCGCGTTATGAGCAATCGCGCGAGCGCTGGTTCGTAGAGCGCAAAAGAAAAAGGCCGGAGCGATGCTCCGGCCTTTCGTGTCTGTAACCTTCAGTCGATCGTTAGAGATCGATCTGCGCGTCGTCCGGGATGCCCAGCTTGAAGCCGGAAGCCTTCAACTCAGCCGGGTCGAGCGCGCCCGAGTTGTCGGTGTCGAGCGCTTTGAAGCGCGGCTTCAGCGAAGCCATCATGCCCTTCAGTTCGCTCTCCTGGATGAGGCCGTCATAGTTGTCGTCGATCATGCCGAACGCGGCCGACCCCATCAGCTGTTGCTGCAGGTCGCTGCGGACGTTGTCGACGGTCTCGTCAGCCCAACGGTAGTTGATGCGGAAGTACATCATCTCCTGGTGCGACTGCTCGCCCGTGCGGACGACATCGTTGTAGGAGGCGATTGGAGAACCTTCCGAGTCCTTGTTGGACGCGTTCAGCTTCTTGTTGTTCGTCGAGTTATCGAACACCCACGTCGCGATCAGTTTCGTGCCTTTTTTGATCAGGATCGGCTCGATCGGATCGTAATCGCGCTGCCAGTTGAAGTCGTACTTCGGCAGCGAGAGCATCATCTCTTCCTTGCCGTCAGCAGCCTTCGACATCAGCTCGACGTGGTAGCCGCGGTAGTGAGCGTGCGGGTACAGCGTGTAGACATACATGTCGGCCGGAACCGTGATGTAGGCCACTTCCTTGTGACGGCCTTCGCCGGCCGGGATCTGCAGACCGAAGTCGAAGATGACGGTCGAGCGCTTGATGAATTTCGGCGGCGCTTTCAGCGTGTAGAAGCCAACTTGTGTCTTGTCCGTCGAAGCCTTGCCCGTCGTCGTGTAGTGCATCTGGAAGTTCAGCTTGCCGCCGCCCGGCACCGGAGCGCCTGCGTCCTTGGCGATGACCTGGGCTTCAGCGCCCGGCGTGTACGAGCCGACCGATCCGCCCGGGATTTTCGCTTTCGGGAGTTTCGGATCAGGCACGTGGTTCGACACGACATGGTGCAGAACCGTGCGGTCGCCCGGTTTCACCGAAATCGCGCGCAGCCAGGTGTCATCCTTGAAGGGGTTGTCGACCTTCTGGTTCTGGTACTCGACGATGCCCGTGGCCGGCACGTTGTAGGCCGGCAGATCAACGATCACGTCCGGCTTGCCGAGGTAGGCGGGCCATTCCGGAGCTTCGCCAGCGTTGGTTTTCAGGAAGTCTTCGCCCGTACCGCGCGGAGCGCCGCCTTCGATCCAATGGATCAGCGTCTTCTTCTGCGAGGCGGTCATGCCCTGGTCGTTCTGGAAGTGACCGATATGCGGATCGGGGAAGTAGGGAGGCATACGCGAAGCGCGAACCGACTCGCGGATCATCGGCGCCATCGTCTTCACGACGTCATAGCTGTCCATGGCGAAGGGAGCGATGCCGCCCTTCTGGTGGCAGGTCACGCACTTGTCCTGGATGATCGGCGCGACGTCTTTCGAGTACGAGATGTTCTTGAACTCGGCCGACTTGGCGCGTTCCGGGAAGGCGATGGTGGTGCCCGATTTCACTTCGACGCGCGCATTGGCAACGGCCTTGCCGCCGACAACAGCATCGAGTGCGGCAGCGGTTTCCTTGAGCGGGCCGTGATAGGCGATCTTGAAGCTGTTCTTCGGATCGACGACGAAGATCTCGCCTTCGCGCTGCACGCCGAGCGACTCGCCGACGAGCTGGAGTTCGTCGACCAGGATCGGGATGTCGAAGCCTTGCGACTTGGCTTCAGCAGCCGCGGCGTCGCGATTGTCCTTCGAGTTGATCATGTAGAAGAGGACGCCCTTGTCCTTGTAGGCAGCCTTGAGCGTCTCGAGCTCGGCAGCCGCTTTGCGCGACCCGCTTGAGCCGTTGATCTGGCTCATCAGGACGATCGCTTTGGCGTCCTTGAAGTAATGAAGCTCGTGCGAAAGGCGGGTCTGATCGGTCAGCTGGAAGTTGTCAGCCCGTTCCGGCACCGAAACGGTAACTGACGGAGCGGGGGCCGCGATCGCGGACACGCCGATTACGGCCGCAACGGCGAGCGCCATTGTCGAGGCCAGCAGGGCACGTTTCATTATCTCTCTCCCAGGGACGGCTTTAAGATGCCTGTAATAGGAATTACTAGCCGATTTCCACCTAGTTCTCAACGATAAGGTCAAGTTTGGCTAATCGCGTTTCGCGTAATTCAGATAACAAATGTGCTATGTGACGCTACGGAATACGACTCGGCGGAGCCCCGGCGATCCGGTAGACGGCAGCGACCCGCTCGGGTGTCAGCACGCTGTTCGGCGTGCCATCAGCAACAATACGGCCGCCATCCATCAGAATGAGTCGGTCCATGAACCGTTCCGCCAGCGCTAGATCGTGGATGATGGCGAGAACGCCGACCCCGGTTCGCGTCCGCTCGCGCAGGATCTCCATGACGTGCAGCTGGTGATACGGGTCCAACGCTGCGATCGGCTCGTCGACCAGGAGCAGGGGAGCTTCGACGGCCAGCGCCCGGGCGAGCAGGATGCGGGTGCGCTCCCCGCCTGACAGGACAGCGACCGGCCGGTCGACCAACTTCCGCCCGTCGACAGCATCCAGCGCGCGGTCGACTGCAGCGCGGTCGTCAGGCGTGGGCCCGCCAAAGCCACTCTGATGCGGGTAGCGGCCCAGCATGACGATATCGTAGGCGGGCAGCCGCCATTCGACACGCCGCTCTTGCGGAAGAAACGCAACTGACTGAGCACGCTCTCGCGATGGCAGCGACAGGAAATCCTTGCCGTCGAGCGTGACCGTGCCAGCGCTGCGTTCGCGAATGCCCAGCATGGCGCGTAGAAGTGTCGATTTGCCGGCGCCATTCGGGCCAATCAGACCCACCAGCTCGCCGCTGGCGACTTCGATCGAGGCATCCGCAACAAGCTGACGCCCGCGGATCGAGACGCTGAGATTGTTCGTCTCCAGCTTCATGACTCGAGCTCCGTGCGCGCGCGGAAGATCAGCCAGAGGAAGAAAGGTGCGCCGATCAGTGCGGTGAGAACGCCGAGCTTGAGTTCGGAGCCGAGCATCAGCACGCGCACAAGAATGTCAGCCGCTAACAACAGCGCGCCGCCGCCAAGCGCGCTGGCAAGCAGCAGCCGGCTCGGCGTGTGACCGACCAGAGGGCGCAGGAGATGTGGAACAACAAGGCCGATAAAGCCGATGCCGCCCGTCACGGCTGTGCCGGCGCCAACGCTGATGGCTGTGCCGGTAATCACCAGCGTCCGCGTACGGGAGATGTTGAGGCCAAGGCCGGCAGCTGCTTCCTCGCCAAGACTGAGCGCGTCGAGAGAGCGCGCTGACAAGCCGAGCATCACCCAGCCGATCAGCATGAGTGGTCCCGCCAGCAGGAGGTGGTCCATGCTGCGATCGGTGACAGAGCCCATGAGCCAGAACATGATCTCCGCTGCGGCGTACGGGTTCGGTGACAGGTTCAACGCCATCGACATCAGCGCGGCGCAAAGGCTGGAGACGGCGACGCCAGCCAGCACGAGTGTCAGCACTCCGCCACGTCGCGCGAGGCCTTGAAGGATCAACGCGCAGAGAAGCGCGCCAACAATTCCCATCAGCGGAAGAGCAAGCGGCATCACCGTCGAGAGGCCGGTGTAGAGCGCCAGCACGGCGCCGAGAGAGGCCGCTGGCGACACGCCAATAATGCCGGGATCTGCCAGCGGGTTGCGCAGAAAGCCCTGCAGTGCAGCGCCTGCCATGCCCAATGTCATGCCGACAAGCATGGCCAGCGCGGTGCGCGGGAAGCGAACCTCGCGCATGATCATCCAGGCCGTATCGGCCTTGCCGTGGTTCAGCATGTCGAACAGTTCGAACGTGCCCGCAGTCGCAGGCCCGACCAACATGGACAAGAAGGCAAGCAACGCCATCAACGTTGCCAACGCGATGATCAGAACGGGATAGGGCAGAGGCGGCTTCATTGTCTTGCCTCCGCAGCCTTTCGGGCATTGACGAGAATTTCGACAGCGCCAAGCGCGCTAGGTGCGCCGCAAGTCGTGTAGCGCTCGGGGATCGCAACTTGGGGGATCTGTTTCACCATCTCACGCAGGGCGGGGTGGCCCAGCGCAAGCGTCGACATGGAGGGCGGGTTCGTCCAAGGCGTGGCTGTCGACATCAGAGCAGGCTTGATCGACAGCACTTCTTCCAACGGCACATTGCGGAAGCCGTCGAAGCCCAGCGCCTGGCCAAGCGTGCGATAACCGCCAGCATTGACGATGTGCGTGTAGAGCGTGTTTTCGCCGGCGACGAAGTTGTTGACGCCAATATCGGCAAAGACCGGCTTTTCGCCGGGCGGGATCTGCGCCTGCAATTCGGAAAGGCGCGCTTCGAAATCGATAATCACCTGTTCGGCGCGTGCGCTTTCTCCCACCGCTTCTCCAAGCTTGCGTATGTTGGCGCGCATATCATCGAGCGTAAGTTCGGGATCGAATGTGATGATCGGGTAGCTCAGCTTGCGCAGCAGGCTCACGGCTGTCGTGGCGGCGAACCGGCCAGCGAGAATGAGGTCGGGCTCCTGCATCAGAACTTCTTCTGCAAGTCCGTGGTTGACCTCCAGCTTCGAAGCTATCTGTCCAAGACCCAGCGGTGCGTTGATGGGTTGCTGCGATAGGTAGGTGATGGAAGCGATGCGCGATGGATCGACGATCCGCATCAGCAGTTCGTCGGTGCAGAGATTCATCGAGACAATGCGCTGCGGACGCGCCTGGGCGTCCGCAGCGTTTGTCAGGCAGAGGGCCGAAAACAGCCCAAGGCAGGCGGTCATTCTGGCAAACACACGCGCCATCGCATTGGCTTGTGGGGCGGAGCGGCGGCTCGTGTGACGCCAGAAGGTCATCGCTTCGTTTCCTCACGGAACCGGATGCCGATATAGGCCGCCTGCGGGGCGCCCCGGAAACCAATCACTTCCTGATAGTCCTCGTCGGTCACGTTTTCGACGCGGCCGTAAAGTTCAACCGTGTCGGTGACCTGCCAGGACGCGCCGAAGCGGACCAGCGTGTAGGCATCGACGCCCGTGCGCAGGAACGTGCCGAAGTCGGTGTCCAGCATCTTGCCGTTGTAGGTAACGCCGAGATTGAGCTGGATCGGACCGCCGCCAATCCGCCAGCTGGCGTCGATCGCTGCCTGATTTTCCGGGCGGCGAATCTCGATGCCGGCAGGTTCGGTTGCGTCCAGGTTGGTGTAGGAGCCGGTGATGCCGATGTCGGCGATCGGGTTGATCGCGAAGCTCGCCTCCCAGCCGGACCGCTTGGACTTTGTCGTGCGGTTGGCTGGCGTCGAGAGATAGGTCGGGGCCGGGCCGAACGCAGTATAGATTTCGTGCTCCAGATCAGCCTTGAAGTAGCTGAGGTCAATGACGAACGCGCCATCGAACAGTGTCTGCTGAATGCCTGCGTCCCAGCCTTTGGATTCTTCCGGTACAAGATTTGGGTTGCCGACATAGGAGCCCGGCGTGAAGCCATACTGCTCGAAGAAGGTCGGGTTGGTGACTCCCGTGCCGTAGCTGGCGTGCGGACGCGTGCCGATGCCTGGGATGACCCACGAGGCCGCGACGCTGTATGTGTCGGCGTCGTCGAACGCATCGTTTTCGTCATGGCGCAGTGTGGCGAAGACGTAGAGTTGTTCGGCGATCTCACCGCGATATTGCGCGCCGATACCGTTCAATTCACGCGACTCGTGACGGCGGTTGAACGGGTTCTCGTAGGTCTCTTTCTTGTTCTCGGCGAATCCGGTGATGTAGCTGACGAAGCCCGGTCCGCCGAACTCGTAGGTCGATTCCAGCGTGAGTTTTGTCCGCGTAGCATCCGCGCCGCTGCTCGACAGCGGAATGGCGAGACTTGCCGCGCTCGGAACTTGACCGGGAAGGTAGAACGGGAAGCTGGTGGTTTTCGAACGGCGCTCTTCGTCGAGATAGGACGCCGACACCTTGGTGATCCATTTGTCATCGAGCAGGTTCAAGGTCGCTGAAGCGCCCATGAGCAGCTGGTTGTGCGTGCCCGACGAGTTGTCGTCATAGGTTTTGCCGGGGATCGGATCGTTATACGCCTGACCGTCGAAATCCGTATCCTTCTTGAGATAGCGCATGACGCCATCGACGCGGAATGCATCGTTGATGGCGCCGCCGCCACGCACGTAGAGCGTCTGGACTTCGTTGCCTTCCTTGTCGCCAGCCACACTTCCGATACCGACCGAAGGAACGCCTTGCGCCGTCGTGCTTGGAGAGACGTCGTAGCCATCGCTGCGCAGGACGTGAAAGCCGATCGAGGCGTAATCAGTGCCGTTTCCGAATCCGGCATTGCCCTGAAGCTGCTGCGTATTGAACGAGCCGCCCTCCGCGCTGAGGCCGGCATAGTGGCCGTTCACGTTGCGGCGCGAGATCAGGTTGACCACGCCAGCGAGAGCGTTTGAGCCATAGAGGCCCGATTGCGGTCCGCGCAGAACTTCAACACGGGCAAGATCGCCCGAGAGCAGCGTTGCAAAGTCGGTTTCGCCCGTGTCCGGGCTCGAAATATCAATGCCGTCCAGCAGCGCCAGCGTATGGTTGCCTTCCGATCCGCGCGTGCGGACCTGGGTCAGCGAACCAGCCGAACCGGACTGGCTGACGGCGACGCCGGGAACCTGGCGCAGCACATCTGCGATGTAGGAGTAACCCTGATCTTCGATCACTTCGCCGCTGATCACGGTCAGCGTCTGGCCAAGCTTTTCGTATTCAACGGGTGTGGCCGAACCGGTGATCACGACGATGTCGCGATTGGTCTCGTCGGCAGGCGCGGGGCTGGTCTGGGCGAGGGCGGACGGCGCTACGGCGAGGCAAGACGCCAACGCGATCCAGGACGATTTCGAATGCAGTCTCATAAGACGTCTCCACAATGTTGGAGACCGTCCATCGGAACGGCGTCGCCGCCGCGCCGAAGCACGGTCCATGACGTCGCCAACCGGAAATACTCCGTTCGCGCGGCCCATCCCCGGACCGTCGAAAGACGACTGCGACAGGCAGGTCTCCTGGCTCGCGGGTCGTTGCTTGGCGCACCGCCTTCCCGGTCGTCCCTAACGGACATCCCAGTGGCTGATGGTGCGCGGCTCGCCGCTCACAGTTGCGGGGGCAGCCCGGGCGTTAACCCGGTTCCCTTTGAATCCTCTTTCGAGGAACCTGTCACAGGCGCACCAATACAGGTGTCGATCTTAACGGCAAGTACCGCCCGGCAAGATTGGCCAAGCGTGTCCGCCGGGCAATTGCGCCGATCTCAGGCTGGCGCCTTGATGCGTTTTACAGCGTAGTCGCAGGCCCGCGCTGTCAGGGCCATGATGGTCAATGTCGGGTTCTGCGCGCCCTGCGACGGGAAGCTGGCGCCATCCGTTACGAAGAGGCCGGGCACGTCCCAGCATTCGTTGTTGGGATCGAGAACGGAGTTCGTTCGATCCGATCCCATCCGCGCGGTGCCGCACTCATGAATGGATGTGCCCGGACGCGCCGGGACGCCGTCGAATGCGCGCACTTTCGCCTTCGCGACGTTCGCGATCTCGCGCAGAGCGTTTGCCATGACGCGCCCGACTTCCAGTTCAGCACTGCTATACTGGAAGTCGATCTTTAGGGCAGGGTTGCCCCAGACGTCCTTGCGGCTTTCATCAAGCGTAACTCGATTGCTGCTGCGCGGCGTTACTTCGGCGAAAGCGACTGCCGTGAGCCACGACTGTGCGCCCGTCGGTGTCGGATAGATCTGCACGCCAAATCCGCGCTTGGTACGGTCGTCATGGAAGCTGTGGTCAAAACGGGGAAGGTAGACGCAGCGACCATTTTCGTCAGGTGTGCTGTCGGTCGGCAGCTTCGGGCCGATGCCTTCGATCCGGATCATCAAATGGTCCATCAGGTTGCGGCCAAGCGCATCCGATTCCGCGCCGGGCGCTTTTCCGTTGGCGCCCTTCGACATCAGCAGGATGCGCGTGGTTTCCAGCGTTGAGGCGCACAGGAACACCAGCGGCGCGGATGATGTCTCAACATGGCCGGTCTTCTGGTCGCGCCATTCGACGCCATCGATCCTGCCATCATTGCCGATCGAAAGCCGCTGAACGAGCGCGCGAACGCGACATACAAGTCGACCAGTATCGGCGGCCTGTGCGAGTGACTGCAAGGGCGGGGCAAACCGGCCCATGATTGGCGTCGATTTCGACCAGCGTTTCGAGATAGCTCCAGCAAGCTGGTTTTCTGCTGCCGAGAAACTAAGTTCGCGCGAGATTACGCCATCCGGTGGTGATGGAACGTGATCCTCGCGCCCCGCCAGCTTCAGGCGCGTCTCGACAAAGGCGTACCATTTGTCGAGCTCGTTATAACTGACGGGCCATGTCGGGCTTTGATTGTCGGCGGGCGAGAGATCCTCTTCACCCAGTCGATAATACTGCCACCCATGTCCGGGCAGAACCATGCGGCCGCCAAGACCGTGCGAGCGAATCCAAGTGAACGGCCTGCCTTGCGGCGTAACATAAGGATGGTCGCGATCATCCACGAAGCCGCCAGGTCCTTGCTCCCAGCTGAAGCATTCCGTCTGGATGGGTTGCCGGATGCGGCCAATCGCACGCAGAAACTTCCGGCCGAAATTGATCACCCGATAGGGGATGACTTTGATCAGCTTCGGATTGGCGATCGCCTTGATCGCAGTTTCCGTGGTCTTGCTCAGCGGTCGCTTCCAGAACGGCGTCTTGTAGCCCGCATCCAGAACCAGGACGGAAAGCCCAGCTTCGCACAGCAGACTGGCTGCAAGTCCTCCTGCCGCCCCGCTCCCTACAACGATTGCGTCAAACGAACCGCCGGCGGCTTTGGCTTCACCAGCCTGGATTGCAATATCTAGCGCGTTGTCGGTCATACCGCAGGACAAACTCCCTCCGGGGCAGCCGGTGCAGGTCCATTCAGAAACATTCGAGCCTGATAAACGCTCGCGTGTTTAGATCATATGAATGGTAACCACTATCCAGTCTGCTCAGGCCGGACGTTAGCCATGCAAGCCGGCTGCCATGGTTCGCTACTGAACCCGTTCAGCGGCATGGCCCATTGGCTTCAGCATTTCGATGACGCTGTCCTTGCCGATCAGGTGGGCTGCTCCGACGGCGACAAGGAATGTGCCGGTTTCGGACTTCATCAGCGTGTCGATCTCGGGCGCCCAGTTGGCGTTCCGGTTCTTGAGAAGCGCATCGTAGACTTCCGGGATCGCGCCAAGATCGTCTTCGATCAGCAGCTTGTTAAGGCCGTCGGTATCCCCCGCTTTCCATGCATTGACGAGCGCATTCAAGTCGTCAGTGGCTGTATCCATCTCGGCAAGGCCGCTTGTCAGGAACTTTATCTGAACAGGCTCGGGCAAGGTCGCAAATGATGCCATCTGCTGTTGGATTGTCTCCAGGAAGCGGATCTGTTTGCCAGCCGCCGAAGCAGCCGGCCGTATCACGCTCTCGACGCCAGACGTCACATCGTAACCTGCGCGGCGCACCACCGCTTCGCTGATCACGACGCCTGCATACCAGGGCCGCATCGACTCAATGGCGACCAGCGGGAGTTCGAGCTTGGCGAGCGTGCTTTTGAGGAGTTCCAGGTCTGCTGGCGCCAAGCGATCCGAGAGTTTCTCGGATGGTTGATAGAGACCCAGCCGCTGGATGATGTCGCGGAACACCATCGGATCGCCTTCGACGTCCGTCTCGAAATAGACGGCCTTGGATTCTTCAAGGGCCTTGTCGAGCGCGGGCGAATGCCAGGTCAGTGTCGGCGGAAGCACATGAACAGTTCCGAACAGATAGACCGTCGTATCGACGTCAGAAATTTTCCAGATCGCCGGCCTTGGCGAGGCTTCAACGGCAGGCTCGGAAGCGACAGCCTGGGGGGGCGGTTTTTGATCGGTGCAGGCTGTGAGCGTCGCAAGGGCGAGCAGGGCAGCTTTCCAGAAGATCATGGCGCAATCCGATCGATCGCCCGCAGGCTGGTCGCGCCATACCTCGCAGATTGTAGGCGAGCCGTCACGCCGTCAAATCCATAAGCATTTGAAAGGGCTGGCGCACTCGACAGGAGTCGAACCTGTGACCTCTGCCTTCGGAGGGCAGCGCTCTATCCAGCTGAGCTACGAGTGCAAGCTGGCCCCTCATGTATCAGAGGGGCCGAAAAGGCAAGGTTCCGGGGTGTTAGCCTTTCAAACCCAGCTGCGTCTTCAGTTTCGCGATGTCCTCCAGCCACGGAGCCGGGCTGGAGTCGCTGGGCATGCGCCAGTCGCCGCGCGGGGAAAGGGCGCCGCCGGAGGTGACTTTGGGGCCATTCGGTACTGCGGAACGCTTGAACTGGCTGGTCTGGAAGAAGCGCTTTGCGAACACCTCAAGCCATTTGACGATGGTCGGCATGTCGTAGGCGACGCGATCCTTGCCAGCCGTATGCGCGGGCCACTGGCCGGTCTTGGCGTCGCCCCAGGCTGCATGTGCAAGGAAGGCGATACGTGAAGGGGATGCTCCCCAGCGGATCGTCTGGTTCAGGAAGAAGTCGTGCAGGTTGTAGGGGCCGATCGTGTCTTCGGTTGATTGGATCTTGCCGTCCGCGCCCGCCGGGACCAATTCCGGCGAGATTTCCTGATCCAGAATGGCGCGCATCACGTCTGATGCGCTTGGCGAGTAGAGTCCGCTCGCGGCGCTCCAGCGGATCAGGTGCTGGATCAGCGTTTTCGCCACTGCGCTGTTGACGTTGTAATGACTCATGTGATCGCCGACGCCATAGGTGCACCAGCCGAGGGCAAGCTCCGACAGATCGCCCGTGCCGACAACCATCCCGCCTTCCTTGTTGGCGAGACGGAAGAGGTAGTCGGTGCGCAGGCCGGCCTGCACGTTTTCGAAGGTGATGTCGTAGATTTTTTTGCCCTTGGCGTAGGGATGTTCGAGATCGGCGAGCATCTGGTTCGCCATCGGCTTGATGTCGACTTCTCGGGCGTCGATGCCCAGCTCCTTCATCAAGGCGTGAGCCTTGGACTTTGTACCTTCCGTGGTCGCAAAGCCGGGCATGGTGACGCCGATGATGTTGGCGCGCTTGGCGCCCATCAGGTCGAATGCACGCACGGTTACGAGCAGCGCCTGGGTCGAGTCGAGTCCGCCCGAAATGCCGATCACTGCTTTCTTTATTCCGGAGGCTTCGAGGCGGCGGCGCAGCCCCTGAACCTGTATGTTGTAGGCTTCGAAGCAATCCTGATCGAGCAGGGCCTCGTCATCCGGCACGAACGGGAAGCGGTCGATCTTGCGCGTGAGCTGTAGCTTTGCCGTACGATCGGGCGCGGCGGTGAAGCTGATCCGGCGGCGTTTCAGGTTTGCTTTGTGGTTGCGTGCGGTATCGCGGAATGTGCCATTCCGGATGCGATCCTGCGCAATGCGAGCGACATCAATGTCTGCAACGAGCAGGGCAGATTGATCGGCAAAGCGATCGGACTCCGCGATCTTGCTGCCCAGCTCATAGACCGCGAGCTGACCATCCCACGCCGTATCTGTCGTGGATTCGCCGTAGCCCGCTGCAGAATAAATGTAGCCACATGCGGTGCGCGCGGATTGCGATATGCAGAGCATGTCGCGCTCGGCTGCCTTGCCGATCGTGATGTTGGATGCAGACAGGTTGGCGATGATGTTGGCCCCTGCCAGCGCTGCAAAGGTCGAGGGCGGAACCGGCGCCCACATGTCTTCACAAATCTCGACGGCCAGCGTGAAGCCGTCCACGTCGCTTGCTTCGAAGGAAAGATCAGCGCCGAAGGGAACAGTCTCGCCCGCCAGCACGATCTGATCGACGACCGCGTCAGTCGACATGGCGAACTGACGCTTCTCATAGAACTCGCGATAGTTTGGCAGATAGGTCTTGGGCACGACGCCAAGGATCGCGCCGCGATGGATCACGACCGCACAGCCGTGTACGCCCGACCCAACCTGAATGGGCGCGCCGACAACAACAACCGGCGCCAATGACCGACTGGCATCTTTTACCTTCGCGATGGCTTCCAGAACGGACGCGAGCAGGGTGGATTGGAGGTGTAGATCGTCGATCGTGTAACCAGACAGACCCAGTTCCGGGAATACAATCAGAGCGGCGCCAGCCTTGTCGGCCTTACGCATCAGCTCGATCGTCTCGCGCGCGTTCGAGGCGGGATCAGCCAGGTGAACCCGCGGGCTGGCCGCAGCCGTCCGTACGAAGCCGTGCGCGTAGATGTTGTTGAACTCGGCCATCTCTTAAGCGCTTATCATCGCCCGTATCGCGTCTCAATGCAGGCTATACGCTGTCAGAGGTAATTATCCGGAAACTGCCTTTCCAGATTTGCCGGTTACACGTGAATTTGCCCAATCGGACGGGCAGTTTGGGAGCCAAAGGTTAATGGACGTCGACGTCCTCGTCATAGGTGCAGGGGTAATCGGCCTTGCCGCGGCTGCCGAGTTCGCACGTTCCGGCCACGAGGTGGTCGTGCTGGAAGCTGCGGGCGCCATCGGCACGCAGACATCATCCCGCAATTCCGAAGTCATCCACGCCGGCATGTATTATCCCTCCGGTAGTCTGCGTCATCGCCTGTGCGTGGCGGGCAGGCGCAAGCTTTATACCTATCTCGAGGCGCGGGGTGTGCCTTACCAGAAACGCGGCAAGCTGATCGTCGCAACGTCAGACGAGGAGGCGCGCAAGATCGAAGCGGTCCACGCGACGGGCCTTCAAAACGGTGTCGAAAATCTTGAGCTGATATCAGGCGCGAAGGCGATGGCGTGGGAGCCCGAGCTGTCGTGTGCAGCGGCGCTATGGTCGCCAGAAACGGGCGTCGTCGATAGCCATGGCTACATGCTCGCCCTGCAGGGAGAAATCGAAGACCATGGCGGCGTGATCGCCTTCAACACGTCGGTGGAACGGATCGAACACTTGGGGCAGGGCGGTTACAAGGTGATCACTGGCGGTGCAGATGCCGGTGCTATTTCCTGCCAGAGGTTGATCAATAGCGCCGGACTTTACGCGCAGAGCATTGCACACAGCATCGAAGGCTATGATGGCGCTCTGATTCCGAAGCGAGTGCTGGCGAAGGGCAACTACTTCGGTTGCGCGACAAAGCCCGTCTTCACGCGTCTCATTTATCCCGCCCCCGTTGATGGGGGTCTCGGCGTGCACGTGACGCTCGATCTTGCCGGGCGGATGCGTTTCGGGCCAGACGTGGAATGGCTATCAACGTCCGATCCCGCCGAAATCGATTACCGCGTAGATCCGCGCCGGTCGGCTTTATTTTATGACGCCATACGCCGTTATTGGCCCGGCCTGCCGGACGATGCGATCACGCCTGATTATTCGGGCTGTCGTCCAAAGCTTTCCGGCCCTGGCGAGCCTACACAAGACTTCCGCATTGATGGTCCCGAGCTGCACGGCCATGCAGGTCTCTTAAACCTGTTCGGAATTGAATCACCCGGTCTAACCAGCTCGTTGGCTATTGCTGAAGAGGTTCGCCGGCGGCTCGCCAATTAGGTTTGGTCGCTGACCCGCAGCACTTCGGCAAAGGCCAGAAACACGTGGTAAAGTGTCGATGCAGGGGCGTTGCCGGGAACCGGCTTTCCATTTGCATCGACCAGATCGATCCATGTGGCCGGAAGCGTGCGGCCAAGATAGCGGTCGAATAGCAGGGCGGCGGAGGATTCGATTGTGGCCGACGGGTCAACGCCATCCAGTTCGTAGAGAGCGATCGCCGCCTTGATCCGCTCCGTGTTTGGCCAGGTGCGCGAAGCGCGATCTATCGGCAAGCCGTCATCGCGTACGCTATTGAACGTTATCTTGCTCGCGGGATCAACGCCGTGCGTCTCGGCGAAATTCGCAAGCGCCCGGATTTGCGGAGCGAGTTGCAAGCCAAGTTGCTTGCGGCAGGCATTGAGTATCCATGACCATTCAAGCTGGTGACCCGGCTCGATAATCCGGCCGTCGTCGCCGGGTGCGCGCGCGAGATCTTCGGTGAAATACTCGGCGAGCGTCTGCGATTGCGTATCGAAGAAGCGCGACGTGAACACGCTCACGATCTTCTTCGCGAGATCTGCAAAACGATCTTCGCCGGTTGCCTCAAAGGCTGCGAGGCAAGCTTCGGTCAGGTGCATGTGTGGGTTTTGCTGACGCCAACCCGTGGGTGGCAGCTCATGCCAGAAGCCTTCGCCACCTGCGACACGCATATGGCCTTCGATATAGTCGAGCGCGCGATGCATCCACTCTTTCGAGGTGGCGTCGCCGCTGGCGCGGTAATGCCACGACAATGCAAACAGAACGAAGGCATGGTCGTAGAGATCGGGCGTTGGATCAAGCGGCGCGCCTTCGCGCGTCAGTTTGCGGGCAAAGCCATTGTCCGGTCCGTTCCACGCCTTGTTGATCAGGTAGTCCACGCCATGCCGGGCAAGCTCCAGTCCTGGTTTGAACCCCAGCAGATATCCGTGTGAGAAAACGTAGATCTGGCGCGCCGTGACGCGCGTGCGCTTGAATGCGATCTGTGCATCGCGTCCATCAGGCGTCACTTGCTCGACATAGCCGCCAAGTTCGTGATCGACCCCATGCGCGGCCCACCAGGGCAGGGTCGTGTCGAGCATCCACTTGTGGATGGTGTCGCGGTAAGGCAGCGCCACGTGGGTCTCCGTTACTCGTTCAGGAGCTTACGGAAATAAGCGATCGTTTCCTTCAGGCCGTCCTCGAGCTGAACCTTCGGCTCCCAGCCGAGGATATTCTTGGCCTTGGTAATGTCGGGTTTGCGCTGCTTGGGGTCATCCGAAGGTAGCGGCATGCGGACAAGCTTGGAGTTCGAGCCGACCAGCTTGAGCACTGTCTCGGCCAGTTCGATCATCGTGAACTCGCCCGGGTTGCCGATATTGATGGGGCCGGTGACGTCATCGCCCGTATCCATCAGGCGAATCATGCCCTCGATCAGATCATCGACATAGCAGAACGAGCGCGTTTGCAGGCCATCGCCATAAATGGTGATGTCCTTGCCCTGAAGCGCCTGCACGATGAAATTCGACACCACGCGCCCGTCATTCGGGTGCATACGCGGGCCGTAGGTATTGAAGATCCGCATAACCTTGATGCGCAGCTTGTGCTGGCGGTGATAATCGAAGAACAGCGTTTCGGCGCAGCGCTTGCCCTCGTCGTAGCAGGAGCGCGTGCCGATCGGGTTGACGTTGCCCCAGTATTCTTCCGGCTGTGGGTGCACAGACGGATCACCATAGACTTCCGAGGTTGAAGCCTGGAGGATCTTCGCGCCAACGCGCTTGGCAAGGCCGAGCATGTTGATCGCGCCATGGACAGACGTCTTCGTCGTCTGCACCGGATCGTGCTGGTAGTGGATCGGGCTGGCGGGGCAAGCGAGGTTCCAGATCTGATCGACCTCCACGAACAGCGGCAGCGTCACATCATGGCGCAGGAACTCGAATTTCGGGTTGCCGTGGAGGTGGGCGACGTTGCGCTTCTGCCCTGTGAAAAGGTTGTCGACGCACAGCACATCCTGTCCGCGGGCGATCAAGCGGTCGGAGAGGTGCGAGCCGAGGAAGCCCGAACCGCCGGTTACCAGCGCGCGGTTCTCTAGAAGTGAGCTGGATCTGGTCATCTTGTCCCCGTGTTCCCGGTGTGAACTGCCGTAGTTCTACGGCCGTCCCACGCTGGAATAGTTGATCCCGCGGCGTTTCATGTCTGCGGGTTGATAGACGTTGCGCAGGTCCACGACGGTTGGCGTCTTGAGCAGCTTCTTCACGCGGTCGAGATCGAGGGCGCGGAACTGGTCCCACTCGGTGATCAGCACCATGATGTCTGCGCCGTCGATGGCATGGTACGGACCATCGCAGAAATCGACGTCGGTGAGAAGCTTGGCGGCTTCGTGCATGCTTTCCGGATCGTACGCCTTGATGCGTGCGCCGGCTGCCTGCAGGGCGGGGATGATGTCGAGCGAGGGCGCGTCGCGCATGTCGTCGGTGTTGGGCTTGAAGGCGAGACCCAGCACGCCAATCGTCTTGCCCTTCACGCTGCCGCCAGCAGCCTTGATGACGCGATCGGCCATGGCTTTCTTGCGGGCTTCATTGACCTGCACGACCGTATCGACGATGCGGACCGGGCTGCCATTGTCATTGGCGGTCTTGGTGAGCGCCAGCGTGTCTTTCGGGAAGCATGAGCCGCCATAGCCGGGGCCGGCATGCAGGAACTTCTTGCCGATACGGTTGTCGAGACCGATGCCCTTCGAGACGTCCTGGACGTTGGCGCCGACCTTCTCGCAAAGGTCCGCCATCTCGTTGATGAAGGTGATCTTCACAGCCAGGAAGGCGTTGGCGGCGTACTTGATCAGCTCGGACGTACGGCGCTCCGTGAACAGGATCGGCGTCTCGTTGAGGAAGAGGGGACGATAGAGTTCGCGCATGCGCTCGCGCGCGTCTTCATTGTCGGTGCCGACAACGACGCGGTCCGGGCGCTTGAAGTCGGAGATGGCCGCGCCTTCGCGCAGGAATTCCGGGTTGGAGACCACAGCGAATTGGGCATTCGGGTTGGTCTTGCGGATGATCTCTTCAACCTCGTCGCCCGTACCAACCGGTACAGTCGACTTCGTCACCACGACGGTAAAGCCGTCCATGTGCTCGGCGATCTCTTTGGCCGCCGCATAGACGTAGGAGAGGTCCGCATGGCCATCGCCACGGCGCGAGGGCGTGCCTACGGCGATGAACACGGCATCAGCGCTCTTGATCGCCTCACGTGCATCGAGCGAGAACGACAACCGGCCTTCCTTGACGTTGGATGCGACCAGCTCAGCCAGACCCGGCTCGTAGATCGGCATGACGCCCTTCTCGAGGCGCTCGATCTTGCTCGGGTCCTTGTCCACGCAGATGACCGTATGGCCGAAGTCGGCAAAGCAGGCGCCAGACACCAGGCCAACATAACCGGCCCCGATCATCGTCACGCGCATAACGCATCCCTCTCAGGTCTGAACGCAAATCCCGTCCAGCATGGTTAGCGGTCCCGGTAGCGCTGAAGTCAAGTCGATTGCCGCAGCATATGCAGGGCTTAGACCGTGACTAGAATGCAGCTATGGAGACCGTGTTAACTGTTTACAGGCCGACGCGATCTTTCGATGATTTTCGTCGTGGATTGTCCATCGACCAGCGTCGCTCGCACGATCCGCCCGCCCCGGCTTAGCACAATGTCCGCACCGACGATCTGATCCTCGGTATAGTCGGCGCCCTTGATCAGGACATCGGGTTGCAGCTCGGTAATGACCTCAAGCGGCGTTTGCTCGCCAAAGAGTACGACCGCGTCGACCCCCCTGACCGCCGCCATCACAGCCGCCCGCGCGCCTTCAGCTTGCACCGGACGCTCCGGGCCTTTCAGCGCACTCACCGAGGCATCCGTGTTCAGCGCCACGATCAGCCGGTCGCAGGCCGCCGCCGCCTGACGCAGCAGCGACACATGCCCTGCATGCAGGATGTCGAAGCAACCATTGGTAAGGCCGACCGATAGGCCTTCGCGCGCCCATGTCTCGCGCAGCCGTTTTGCGTCGTTCAGGGATAGGGCGCCTGGTGCGCCGCCCAGTCCGCGCTGCCCCGCACCGATTTCGGCCAGCAACTCGGCCGGCGTCGCCGTTGCTGTGCCGCGTTTGGCAACCACGATTCCCGCCGCCACGTTTGCGATCTGCATGGCAACTTCCGGCGGCAACCCGCTCGCAACGCCCAGTGCGACCGCCGCCGCGACCGTGTCGCCCGCGCCGGAAACATCGAAGACTTCGCGCGCCTTCGCAGCCAGGTGCACCGGCTCAACCTCCAGCCGGAACAACGACATTCCGTGTTCGGATCGCGTCAGAAGGATCGCCGCGCCCGTCGTCGCCATGGCGATATCGCTCGCGGCACGGCATTCCGCATCCGACCCGCACACCGCATGCGTTGCAAGCTGTAACTCCTTGCGGTTTGGCGTGATGATCGACGCGCCGCGATATGCGCTCCAGTCATTGCGCTTTGGATCGACAATGACCGGGACGCCAGCAGTCTTGCCCGCTGCCATGATCGCGGCGAGCACGCGATCGGTCAGGGCGCCCTTGGCGTAGTCGGACACCATGATGACATCGCAATCGCCTGCTAGCAGGTCGACCGCTGTGATCAGCCGGTCCTCGGTCGCGCGCTCGATTGGTCCCGGGTTCTCCCGGTCGACCCGCACGATCTGGTGCTGGCTACCCATATAGCGTGTCTTGATGGTTGTCGGTCGGGTCGGCTCGGTCACCAGATGCGTTTCGATTGAGCTCGATAGCGCGGACAATGTGCCTGCCAGGGTCGAGGCAGCCGCATCAGCCCCGGTTACGCCAATCAGCATGGCCGTGCCGCCGAGGGCCGCCACGTTCGCCGCCACGTTCGCTGCGCCCCCGGCGGTCCAGCGTTCATCGCTCACTTGGATGATTGGCACAGGCGCTTCGTCCGAAACTCGGCTGACCCGTCCAGATACGTAATGGTCGACCATGACGTCGCCGACGACCAGAACCCGGCCACGCGAAAGTTGGACAATTTGATCGTGTGTGGGACTCACGCGCTCTTCCCGTTTTGCCAGCGCCCGGCTGGCTTCCGAGGTGTCTCTCTAAGCCAAACTCGACCACCGCGTCAGGTCTTTTGAGAGGTCGGCCAGGCTAAAATACACCCTGTTATGGCACGATATGATACTGATCTGTCTTGTCGCAGGTGCGCACTCAACTTGGGGCCCATTACATGGAATTGCGCTTGTCTTGGAAAACGAACGGTCTAGAGCGGTATCCAGCAATAGCGCCGGGAAAACTTGCCTATTCTGAGGACGTTTCGAAATAGCGTGAGCAGAAGTGTCCGCCTCGTCGAGGCGGTCTGGGACAATCTCGAATGGCACTGGAAAGCGTTTCCGCGCTGATCCTGGACGACAATGCGCATATGCGCGGACTGGTGCGGGTAATCCTCGCCAGCTTCGGCGTGCGCCGGATCGAAGAAGCCGCCGACACCAATGAAGCGGTGGCTCATGTCGCCGCCGGTTACATCGATATCGCCTTTGTGGACTTCAAGCTTGGGGGGCTCGACGGCCTCGATTTCTGCAGGCGGGTCCGGCTCGATCCGCATAGCGCAAGCCGTTATGTTCCAATCATCATGATCACTGCATATTCCGAGCGGAAGCGCGTGATCGACGCGATCAATGCGGGTGTCGATGAGTTCCTCGTCAAGCCTGTCCGGGCGGTCGACGTGGCCAATCGGATTAACGCGGTTATCGAACGCCGCCGCCCCTTCATCGAGGCCCAAGGCTATTTTGGCCCCGATCGCCGCCGCCGTCACGATCCGCGCTATCAGGGACCGTGGCGACGCGTAAACGACCCCGGCACGATTGATATCTGGGCACGAAAGTGCCTGGACCAGCCTTTGCGAGCGCTGAACCTTGCTTATCCATTGGCTAAACAGGAACTGTTGCGGCGTTGAGCATGTCTAGCTAACGTCCTGTCCACAAACGGCGGGTCTGCGGACATCGCGGCGGAGGGACTTGTATGGCTAAAGGAATAGGGCAGCTGCTTGCCCGTAAGTCGGTCGAGCAGATTCAGACCGAATACGGAGCGAGTGAGCTAAAAAAGACACTAGGCGCTCTAAACTTGGTCCTGCTGGGCATCGGCTGCATTATCGGCGCCGGTATCTTCGTGCGGACGGGTTCGGCTGCTGCACTTCACGCCGGCCCCGCAGTCATCCTGTCCTTCGTCATCGCCGGTGTGATCTGCGCGCTTGCCGGCCTCTGCTACGCCGAACTCGCGTCGGCCCTGCCGGTTTCCGGTTCAGCCTATACCTATTCCTACGCGACTCTCGGCGAAGGCGCTGCCTGGCTGATGGGTGCTTTGCTTCTGCTTGAATACGGCTTGGCGGCGTCCGTCGTCGCTGTGGGCTGGGCGGGGTATGTCGTCAGCTTGTTGGCGGATTTCGGGATAGTCATTCCAGCGACATTATCTGCGCCGTTCGGTCATGCGGTCACGCTCCCTGATGGAACGACGGCTGCTGCCGTCATGAACCTGCCGGCTGCGCTCGTCGTGCTGGCGCTCACCGTCCTGCTCGTCGTCGGCATCTCGGAATCGGCGAAGTTCAACAACATCATCGTCGCTATCAAGATGACCACGATTATTGCGGTCATCCTGATCGGTGGTTTCTTCGTGCTGACTCACTTCTCGGAAACGTCGCAGAACTGGGTGCCGTTCATCCCGGAAAACGAAGGCCCGGGTAAGTACGGCTTTGACGGCGTGGCGCGAGCCGCATCCATCGTGTTCTTCGCCTACATCGGCTTCGAGGCTGTCTCGACCGCTGGCCAGGAAGCCAAGAACCCCAAGCGCGACCTGCCGATCGGCATCATCGGCTCGCTCGTAGTCTGCACCGTTCTCTACATGCTCGTCTCCTGGGTTCTGACCATGATGGTCAACTACAAGGAGCTGAACGTGCCGGACCCGGTCGCCGTGGCGGTCAACGCGCTCGGGCCGGAGTGGAGCATCTTCGCGAAGATCGTGAAGGTTGGCGCCATCACGGGTCTCACTTCGGTGATCCTCGTTCTGATGTATGGCCAAACCCGCATCTTCTACACGATGGCGCGCGACGGCCTGCTGCCCAAGCCGTTCGCGAAAGTGCACTCGAAGTTCAAGACGCCGTGGATCAACACGCTACTGGTCGGCGTCCTTGTCGCCGGCGCTGCTGCGATCTTCGACATCAACACGCTGGGTGACCTTACCTCGGTCGGAACGCTGGCCGCCTTCGCGGTGGTCTGCCTGACGGTCATGTTCCTGCGCAAAACGCAGCCGAACCTGCCGCGCGGCTTCAAGGTTCCGCTTTACCCGGTCCTGCCGATCCTCGGCATCGTGTCGTGCATCTGGCTCATCACCACCGTGGAAGCACGCGTGCTGATGTTCTTCGCCTGGTTCATGGCTGGGTCCGTGGTCGTCTACTTTGCTTACGGCATGTGGAACTCCAATCTGGCCAAGGGCGTCATCGTCCGTGGCCACGAACCGGGTCCGCAGGAATTCGAAACGCCTGATCCGAAGAACCCGCAGGGCTAGTCCCGCGAGGTCTTTCTGACAGACCGAACAACAGGCGGCGCTCTCCAAAGGGGGGGCGCCGTTTTGTTTGTGGCCTCTCTTCGTTTGTGAGCCCTTTTCGTTTGCGAGCATTGCGTTGAGGGCAGGGGCTGCTATCCCCGCCGGGACCTTTTAAGGGAGCACGCAACATGGCGGTCGAAGCAGTCATCTGGGATTTCGGTGGCGTGTTCACGACCTCGCCGTTTGATGCTTTCAACCGCTATGAGCGCGAACGCGGTCTGCCGAACGATATCATCCGCCAGATCAATTCGGTGAACCCGAACACCAACGCCTGGGCCAGGATCGAGCGCTCGGAAGTTGACGCCGCCACGTTCGATACTCTCTTCGCGGAGGAGGCGAAGGCTATCGGTTACGACATTCGCGGTGCGGACGTGCTGGCGCTGCTTTCGGGCGATTTGCGCCCGGCCGTGGTCGCCGCTTTCTTTGCCTGCAAGGCGCGCTTCAAGGTTGGCTGCATCACCAACAATGCGCCCACTGGCAAGGGCGCCGGCATGTCGTCCTCAAGCGACAAGGCAAAGCAGGTCGCCGAAGTCTTCGCTCAGTTCGACCACGTCATCGAAAGTTCCAAGGCCGGTGTGCGCAAGCCCGATCCGCGTATCTACCAGATGATGTGCGATGCGCTGAACGTGAAGCCGCAGACGTGCGTGTATCTCGACGATCTCGGTATCAACCTGAAGCCCGCTCGCGAGATGGGAATGCACACCATCAAGGTCACGTCCGAGGGGCAGCTCCTCGAAGACCTTTCCCGGGCCGTCGGCCTCGCCTTCTAGGCGCACGCATTCGATCAAGCGACACGTGCAGCGTATTGCACTCTCGCCTGCATATGATTGCATGGTGTGGATCGGATAGTTGA
>Ga0116156_10000378_pt1 | contig 48593 bp, 33 predicted proteins | sample AD_UKC045_MetaG_FD_89891 | JGI IMG/M metagenome (GOLD analysis project Ga0116156, IMG submission 89891) | Active sludge microbial communities of municipal wastewater-treating anaerobic digesters from USA - AD_UKC045_MetaG | ecosystem: Engineered > Bioreactor > Anaerobic > Digestate | place: USA...
ATAGCCGGGAACTCGACCGGATTCCGGCCTATCCGTCAACCCCCTATCAGATGAATGCTTCGAGTATTTCTTCTTTAGGCGATGCCAAGAACATGCTGTATTTACTCAATGCGGAACCGTTTGGCGGACGCACGGCCTATCTTAATGCAATTGACGCCACAAATTATGATGTATTCATTATTGATCTTTTTTATGATGAGACCGCATTGTCCACACCGGAAGTCACCCAGTTAAAGAGCAAAGCAAACGGCGGACAGAGGTTATTATTGGCATACATGAGCATCGGCGAGGCGGAAGATTACCGGTATTATTGGCAATCGAGCTGGCATCCTGGAACACCAGGGTGGCTTGAAGAAGAGAATCCCGATTGGGAGGGCAATTATAAGGTGCGATACTGGGATCCAGGCTGGCAGGCGATCATTTTTGGCAGCGCAAATGCATATCTGGACCGTATTCTTGCCGCGGGCTTCGATGGAGTGTATCTAGATATCATTGATGCCTATGAATATTTTGAAGAATACTATGGAGAGGGTGAAGAAGAAGGCCAGGAGGAGGGCGAGGGTTTGATTGAGGGCGAAAATGAAGGAGAGGGAGAAGGGATACTATTTTTTGTAGACACCAACGCGCCCATGGCGAGCGATTTGAATCCTGGAACAGAAAACGAGCCCTGGAAAACGATTCAGAAAGCGGCAGATGCACTAGAACCCGGCGAAACGGTCTATATCAAGGCCGGTGTCTATCATGAGCGAATCGAACCGCAGAATTCCGGCACGCTGAATAATTTTATATCATATAGCGCCTATCCCGGCGATGAAGTCACCATTGACGGAACAGGGGTTGCAATTCCTGAATGGGCGGGCTTATTTGATATCCTCGGACAAGACTATATTCGCGTTTCCGGTCTGAGAATAATCAATGCCATATCCGATCCGCACAATCCCGGCATTCAGGCGGACAGTTCCAGCCACATCATTATTGAGAATAATTATGTTAATAACACAAATGACTCCGGCATCGGCGTTTGGAGTTGTAATGACGTATGTATTGACCATAATGAAGTGGAAGGATGCTGTCAGGCCCTGTTTAATGAATGCATCTCCGTGGGGGGCACGGACACGTTTGAAACCAGGAATAACCACGTTCACCACAGTCCCAAGGAAGGCATAGACAGCAAGGATGGATCCTGCAACGGAAAAGTATATGGAAATTACGTTCATCACACGGAAGGTGTGGGCATCTATACAGAAGCATGGGACAAACACACACACACCATCGAGGTATTTGCAAATATCGTGCACGATGTCGAGGGCGATGGAATCACGCTGGCGTCCGAGCAAGGCGGACTTCTTGAAAACATCCGGGTTTACAACAACATTGCCTATCACAATGCCTGGACCGGCTTGGACGTGTCGCAATGTTGCAGTGACACCCATCCATTGCAAAATCTATACATCGTGAACAACACTTTTTACAATAATGGCATTGGGGAATGGGGCGGGGGCATTTTCCTCGATAATCCGCAAGCGTCCGGTGTTGTTATTCGCAACAATATTTGCAGTCAGAATTTGTCGTTTCAGATTGCGGTCGTTGAGGATGCACCCATCAGCAACTATGTTATCGACCATAACCTAATCGACGGGTTTCGGGGTGAAGAGCCAGGGGAAACCCGGGGCACTGAGTATCAGGAAGGATCGGCTGGCTTTGTGAACGTGGCCGCAAGTGACTTCCACCTGACCGGGACATCCCCCGCAATCGATCATGGGGCCGCTGCGAACGCGCCCGGCACAGACCTTGACGGCACGGTACGGCCTCACGGATCAGGATACGATATTGGCGCGTTTGAGTATTGACAAATAATAATGGTATAGATGCCATACTTGCAGATAACGCATGAAAAGGAACCCGCATGAGACGTTTAATCCAATGGACGTGTTTGGCATTACTTGCTGGTGCAGTTATCGGACTCTCCGGCTGTCCAAAACCTGCTGCACTAAGTGTTTCCAACACCGTGCCCGCAAACGGGGCCGCGGGCGTGGATATTTCGGCACACATCAGCATCACCTTTAATGCCGCTATCCAAGGCTCACTCATTCTGCAGACGCTGCCAGCATTTGCATACAGTGCTGTATGGTCCAATGAAAACCGTACCGTGACGCTGATACCGTCGGCTTTACTGGCGTATACCACCACCTACTCCATCACTGTACAAGATGCAGAATCGGCAAATGGCTCCCACCTTGATTCCCCATTTACATTCTCATTTACGACGGAGGTTTCCGGAGGGGAAGGCGAGGAGGAAGGAGAAGAAGAAGGAGAGGGTCAGGCCGAGGGCGAAGGGGAAGAAGAAGGAATGCCAGAAGGCGAAATAGAAGGCGAAGTAGAAGGTGAAACGATACGTTCACAGGTGACATTCACCACGACGGAACAGGTAATGGTGAATGGGTATATGGTTGATTCAGACACTTTATGGCGGGTGGAAGCCTTGGAAGGCGCTGTTCCGGAAAATATTTCGGCGGCATTGCAGCCGCTGGCCGTGAATCCGAATGGGTTGGATGAAGGCCCGATCCGTGTTTCCTGGGATGGTTCGTGGTATGCATTTTCGAGTGAGCGGTTTGATGCCGAAGCCTCCGGCTGGGCGGCGCTGGCAATCGCCACCGGCGATTTAAGCGGCGTGGTGTCCATCCGCACTGCCAGCGGGGTCATTCACGGGAATCAACCCTCCGTCACCAACGATGGGACGACCGTGGTGTATGTTGGATCGGATGGTCCGCATGACACGGATATTTTTGTCACCCATCTTCAGGGTTCGACATGGAGCGATCCCATTGTGCTCAGCACGGATTCTCCGTTTGCAACGCATGAGCGTCCGGTCTTTTCTCAAGATGGGGAAACCGTACTTTTCAATGCCGGCGACGATTTTGACCATTTGGTTGTTTGTGAAGTAAACATGGATGGCAGTGGATTTCGACAGGCAATAACTGAAGCCAATGCACCCGCGGGCAGTCAGGCCAGCCAAGTATTCAGTCCTGCATACGCCCCGGATGGCAGCATTGTGTTTGAAACCGCGTGGACCAGCGGCGAACAGATATGGCGCTTGCCCTCTGGGTCTGGCGCGGAACCGGTCCTGGTGGCTGGAAGTTTTACGAACGACAATTCGCCGGTGGTATTGCCGGATGGCCGTATTGCCAGTCTGTGGATGGGACATCCTGATGGAAACGATGGGCATCATTTGAAGGTTATGGATGCAAATGGACAGAACGATTTTATGCTTACGCTGCCCAGTATTCCGCCCAATATCCAGGATGTTTCTGACTTTGGGCTAGGCGCCGGCGCGTGGTAAGGCAAATCCACTGACGACTAATGAAGGATCAATTTCCAGCAGATCTTTGCATATGAAAGCTAATTAGAAAGATTAGCGTCCCATATGTGCCAGAAAATCTTCAAGTCTGTTTTTCTGGCTGGCCACCGTGATGCCCATTTCCTGGATGGTGGCGGGCGGCTGTGGCATTGCAGTTTTTCGGAGGACCATTTTCACAGCCTGATTCTGGCATGTGGTCACACAGAGGCCGCAGCCAATGCATCGTTCCGAATCGATACGCGCAGTACTGTCAATTACCTTTGCGGCACCCACGGGACAACGCTCCTGCTCACATATTCCGCATCCAGTGCATTCATCGGGATCGACTTCTGCTTGCCATCGGCTTTTCGCAAATGCGTTGGGATTGTGCAACTGAACCATTCCCCGCAGGATGGTACAACAACAGGGACAGCAGTTGCAGACGAAATTCAGCCGATCCTGGCTGTTGTTTGTGGTATGCACAAGGCCAGCCTCTTCTGCTTTCCGCAATGCCTCCATCGCCTGTTCCCTGGTAATGCGTTGTGCGAATCCGCGTTGGATTAGAAATTCAGCCGTCGTGTCGAACAGGAGGCATACGTCTTTGGGCTTATGACATGCACCGACACTCACACGGCAGGCACATTGGGCCAATGCAAAGGTTTTGACATTGTCCATCATTTTAGAGAGTTCTTCGTATGTGAAGATCTCGACCGTGGTGTCAATGGTTTGCTGAATGGGAATCACCCTCGTTAGCGGCGTTTGGCTTCCTGCGAATTCATTTCCCATGGCCTCGTGGTGGTATTCTTCCCAGAGTTTCCCCAGGCGCTCGTGCATTGCGGTTCCCCCGCCTTTCATGAAGGGGAATTCAAATATGCCAGGGATAGTAGGGAGCAGTGCATAGCCCATCTCGCCATTCTTTTCCCGGCTGAAGACTATGCCCTTATTCGCCATGGTCTCGCATCGCAACGCAACTTCGTCTTCCGGCACCCCAGCAGATTCTGCAATTTTCTGAATACTTCGCGGAGCGAAACCCATTCCCAGGGCGACTTTTACTTCTTCCGGAGTAAACAGGATTTGTAGGATTTCTGTAAAGGCGTTCGATTTAGGCGCACCCGTAGGATGTTTATGCAGAAGTTGCTGTAATTGTTCGTATCGATCCATTGTATTGACCTCCAATCGGCTAGATGGATACATGATTATATCAAAAAGGCGGCATTAGTCGTTTTTGATGGAAAAACCATAAAGACGCGCGTTTTTCATGCGAAATTGCAGACAAACAGAGTGATCGACAGGCATTTTGTCATGCTTTTTCCAGGTAACAGTGTGGTGAATGGAATCACCGGACAATACATTACAGTCACTATGATCAAATTCCGGGATTGAAGTGCCGGATTTATTCAAAATGGCAATGCTCATCGTTTCTTTGATGTCTGCATTGACGATCAGGCTCCCTCCAGCGCAGCTCATATGAACCGTTTCAACGACCCCCTCGTCATTTCCGGCATCCAGCGAAACAAACCCATCTTTTCGCCATTTAGCCAGGGCGATGGATATTTTTTTACCGGGCAAAGCGCCTCCGTGGGTGGTGGTGATGGCGGTATAGTAGAGCCAGAGTTCGTCATTAACAACTACCGGGCTATTTGCCACGCCAAGAATACAACCAGCATCGTAGGGATAGGGGCCGTTCGGAATGACCGGGGAACGATCTTCGCAGCGTGTCCACGAACGGCCATTGCGGCTAGTGACCAACTGTACGTCAATAGGACCGTCATGACGGCTTTGCTGTGTTTCGTGGTTTTGTGAACTTCCAGTGAATCGAAAGTGTGTGATCATCCCCAGAAACTGCCCGCCATAGGGAAAAGCGGACATATTATAAAACTGCGAGTATTGCCCTCCTTCTTTGACCACTGCGGCGTCATCAATTTCATCAGGCGCCATAGCAAGGACTGGTTCTGACCACGTTTTGAGATCGCGGCTCGTGGATAGATAGACGAGGCGGCGTGGATGGCCGCGATAGTCGTGGGAACGTTTGTGAAAGGCGAGATATTCACCCGTCTTTGCATCATACGAGAGGGTGCACGTATCGCCTCCGGTGAATGCGGGAGTATCGGCACAAGGGGTCCAGTGTACTCCATCCCTGGAGTGAAAAAAACGATATCCTTTTGACGAACCCATCATCACATAGCAAAAATCGGGGTCTTTTGCTTCCGGATTGTACAGTACACTGGGGCTATGAAGGCCCGAATATACAATGTTGTTAGCGGTTGAACCCTGCCAGTCGTTTAGGCCAAGCGTTGGTCTTGTCCAGTGGATACCATCTTCGGATTCGGCAAATAGTACGAGATTAAGCCGGTTATACCACATGCGGAAATGGCCTGTTTCAGGGTCACGTAAGACTGTCCCATAGATATACACCCGAAGATCTTGTTCATCGCGCTCCCATGGCATGTCGGCGGTTACTACGGGCTGATCCAACTTTGTACAGGGATGAATGTGACGAACGACATTTGCCTTTTTTGCAACCAAGGTATCGTCCACGAAAAGCTGAGAAGAAGGGCTGATTGGAATGCTTTTGTCCTGAGCGGTTGACAGGGATTGCATAGAAGCGATAGTCAGGAAAAACAGCACTTTGCAATAGAGTGTAGCGTGTTTCATTTAGAGTTTTACTATTTCCAGCGTTCGTGCGTTGATTGTCCATTGTTTTGTGGGAGGATTGTCTGGGGTTGAAACAGAAACGCCAGGACTATTCGTGGTGATGGTTACTGGGGTTTGGCTGTAGTTGGCCAATACAAGATGGATTTGCCTATTCGCAAAGAAGGAAGCAACCACATTGGATGGCAATGGAGCTTCAAATAAATCAGAGTCTTTGATATCGAGCCAGGCCCATGTGCCTTCTTCCGATAGCGGAAGATACTGCTTAAGCCATTGGCGGTGGGTGGGGCGTGTTTCGGCGCGCCCAGGGATGGCATCCCAAGCGCCATAGGCATGAGGACCTTCGGGATGGGCGTTGTAGTGTTCCCATGCTTCGCGGCAGATGCGCATCCAGAAGTCCTTGGGATCTTGATTGTAGGCAATGCCGGGGATCATGGCGCGCGCGCCGGTGAAGGGCCGGCCGGCCTGGAGCACCGGGAATTGCATATAGGGTATGGCGTGAAGGAAGGGTTCATTGGGGTCGTTGGTTTTTGCGAAGGTCATGTCAGGACACGGGACGACATACGGCGGGTAGTCTTTAACGGTTTCGCGCATGGCATCCAGATTGCCTACCCCCTCCCCTACCCAGAGATAATCGTAGACGCGCAGGCCGTGGGTCATGGGTTGTTCGGCGGCATTCACGTGGAGCTTGTAGATCCCGCCACGGCGTTTTACCTCAGCATATATAAGGGCCAACAGGTCCGTAAACGCTCCATCATAGTCGTCGGCTTCGGGAAATGCATCCACTTCGTCGTTGGTAGGGGCTTTTCTTCCGTGATGCTTGTTGGCGAGATAACCACAATCGTTGTAGATACCGTCCGCGCCATACTCCTCCATCACGTTTAGGAGTTTGGGTAAGAAATAGGCGCGCCATCCAGGGCTTGAGGGAGAACATCGGGCCATATTCCAATAGCCCAAAACCAGGAAATCCCCTTCACGGGACCATTCCTGGCGGAAGTCGGGGTCGGTCCGTTGGAGAAAACCACAGGAGACATACAGGATGATTTTCATGCGCCGGCGGTGAACCATCTCCACAAACCGGCGGAATCCTTCGGGATTGACCGCGCTGAGCTTGTCACCGCCAAAGAGCCGGAGGGAATCATTCCAATCATCAAAGACTTGGATGATTTGAATGCCGTGGTCTTTGAGCCGGTCCAGTTCCTGTTCATCGTAGTCGTTGGGGGCCCAGCGTTCTTTTGAGGGGTATTCGCCGAGATTGTAGGTGGCCTGGGCGGGGAGGTAGCTGGTAATCAGATGCTTCCGCATACAGGAGCGGTTGGCGCGCTCACAGAAGCGGATATTTTCGAGGCGGCGGCGATGGTCTTCTGATGTGTAGGATTTCAAGATGGCGGGAGCGTTGTAATCATGCAGCATGCCGTCACTGTTATCTTTAGCAAGACATTCTTGCCCTGGCATTATCCAGCCTGCAGATCCTCCCGCCATGGTCGCTTTTAGGAAGTCGCGCCGTTTCATTTGTAGTTTTCTCCAAAATTGTAATGTGGTCAGTGATTTATACTATTACATCGCACGTAATGGCAAGATGCGCATGTGCATCAGTTCTATCATTTTTATAAACAACCATCTGAAGAAAAAACTCTGAATCCTGGATTCCCGCCTTCCTCCTTCGCGCTGAGTGCTTCGGAGGACAGGTCGCGGGAATGACGGTATTATGCGCATGAGGTGTTGATATAATGTTGTATCCTGTATCTCACGAGGTTTTGGGATGGCTTCGAGTTTATGAAAAGTGATGCGAAAAATGGCAAGGAGAACGTGGCTTCATCCCCCTGCCCTACTATAAAACAAGATTTCACTGTATTTGAACAAACCTACGGCGTATGGCCTCGTACTGAAACTCCGGGAAAATTGTTGAAGAAGATACGCAAAGTATTCACGGATGCCATGAAGCGGCATCGGGTGTAACACACCATAGTATTCAAAATTATTCCAAGAATTCTGAAAGAATCGTCTATTACTTCGAAAGCACAACCGAACGCTTACACGCTGATTGCCAGATTTTAGCTGCGGGAGAATCGGAACTTGAGAGTTTTTGAATGCGTTTTTGACGCTCTTCTTCTGGAGTCAGTCCTTCGCATTCCGTTAAAAGATCTTCTTGTATGCGGTTTTTCATTTCAACACAATCGAATGATTTTTGATTTTTCATAGTTAAACAATCTCCCTAGGAGAACGAATCTCAATTAAAGGATATCCCTGTTGAAGATTAACTGCATTGAAGCCTCGTATTTTATCGAGATGAACAATATGTTTAAAATTCCAACTTACTATCATATCCACACGTTCAACCGACGCTATGGCGACATGGTGAGCATCATTTCGGGAAGCACTTCCCACAATTTCGGCATCTAGATAAATGTCCCGTAATGTTTCGGACTCATAGGAACTCTCAACTATCTCGTATGCATGCTTCGGTAAATTAGAAAATAGCACTTGAACATCGACTGGCGCTCTATCCAGCTCTTCCAAAACGACATCTGAAATAACGAATAGAATGTCTCCCTTTCGTGCTAATTCAAATAATGAAGTACTTTCAGACGAAAACTCTTCGTCCAAACATCCGCCGATAACAGAAGTGTCAATATAAATCTTTTGTTTTCGCATGTAGAATAAACCTGACAGAATTGTAGCAGATTTCCATTATTTCTGAAACTACAGGAAAATTAACAATCAATCTGTCATTTTGGCATTATTATTTCTACTCATCAATTGATCCATATACAATGAAGGCGGCTTTAGAAATTTTCCGAGTTCTTCGCCTTGGGTGATGTCTTCGGGGGCGGTTCCTTTATTGAGGTCATTGGCTACGGCGTCGCTGACGGTGGTCATAATGGAGAGGCCTGTAGTGCCCAGGACGTAGCCGGTTCCGTATTGCCAGGAGTAAATAGTCCCTTTACCGGAGCAGTTCCAGAAGACGCAGCCGGTGGAGGTGTGGCCGGCCCCTTTGCTCCATTGTCCGCGATTTCCGGCGAGCCAACCGTCGTCCAGCACGCAGGAATCCACCAGGCAGACCATGGCAAGGGAGTGATGGAATTCTGAACAGGCCGCCCATCCCTTATGATCGGGTTCCGTATTTTGATCGGGAAAGGTCCGGCTGCCAGTACTGTGGCATCGGAGAAAGACGCACCCAGACGTTCCAAAGCCCCAATTTTGGATGAAGTTGTGGCGGCCATTTGTACCTGTGCAGTCTTTTACAAGAACCTCAGAACTGGCCACTATTTCAAACAGATAGCCGCCTCCCACCGGGCCGCGATTCTGCGGATTGGCGAGAGAACAGTTTTCGATGGTGACCCGTTTGCAGTTTTCAATCCGGAAACCATTATTTTGCAGGTGGCACTCTCCATCCGCGCCAGAGGCAAACGAGTTAACATTGCGCATCCAGCAGTCCTTTGCACGATACATCCCGACAATAGAAAAACGCACATCGCTCCATTGCTTGCCTTCGGGATGGGCATCGGATATGGAAAGATCCTGCAGGCCACATCCCTCCAGATAATTCGGGATCACGATGAGACTTGCACTATCGCGTTGTTTCGCAGGATAGCGCATCGGAACATCGATGGTACTCCGCGCCGGCGAGGCATTCTTGTCTATTGAGACCACCGTGCGCTGAAAGAAAGGCTGCCATTTCCCGTTGAATTCTTGCCAGACACCCTGCATGCCGTGCTCATTCACAAAATCGTCCGTAATTTTCCAACCAATCGCTACATCGCCGCCTGGTTTTAAGGAACCGGGATCTTCCACAGAAATGGTGGTGGAATATTCTGGAACATCCGCGGCCAGGGGAATCCCGGAATCTGGCCACTCCCCCCCACAAAATAATACTTGCTGATGAATTTCGCGCTGGAATAGGTCCGCATCGCGGCTGGTGAAGATGATCCGGGTTTTTTCCGGTCCTGCGCCGGAGATTACGGTATTCGATGTTTTAATAAACAAGGGACCATTACAGCGGTATGTGCCTTTAGGAAGAAAGACATTTCCGCCATTCACTGCTGCGGCAGCATCAATCGCTTTTTGTATGGCATCCGTTGAATCGTTTTTGCCGTTGGGATCCGCTTTGAATGCATCCACTACATTGAATTGTTTTAACTGTAGGAAGGTGTTTGGCGGTTCAATGCCATTCTTATATCCCGCATAGGAAAAATCATGCAACGCGTTTTCTATAGTGCCAGGCGCTGGGGGCGTCCAGGATTCCGGGTATAATGAACTGCGCCATGGGATACACGGTTCAAGGGAAACTGCATCCACAAGCAAAGGCCCCTCTTTGGCGTTGCGGGCGGAAATGCTGATCAAAACCCTCCCCGGCACAGCGGATTTGGGCACCGTGAAAGGCAAGCGCATCCGTTGCCAGATCGCGTTTGAGATACTTTGCACTTGAAGAGGTTGCACATCCGGCTGCTCAGGGAATTTAACACTGAGCGTGGTCCCCCCCTGGGTGGTGCTTTTAATTGCACATTGCAGGATCAATTGTTGATCTGGTTTGAGGAAATCCGATCTGATTTCCTGTTCGAGGGTAATGGATTCCTTGCCATCCACCAGCACCTCACATGCAAAAGCGCCCCGGTAGCCAGTTTCTGCCCGGTTCACGCGGCCAGCAGGCGTGACGGTCCAGTTATCGGGGCTGTCCGAACTCCATTTTTCGAAATCCCCATTTACTATTAAATCTTTTTGGGGGGTAGAATCGGCAAACGCCATTTCTGGTGAAAGACAGGCGATTGCCAGGAATGTAAAGTAAGCACGGGAAAAATATCTGCACATAAACAAAAATGCAGTATACCTTTTGTTTTGGATTTTTCCACACTCCATTACTAAGTGTTTCCTCACCACGTTGACTCGCATTCCATTCCTTTAAAAATTTTTGGTTAACTTCATGTTTATTTTTTAATGAAATTACCTGTTTGCAGGAAGTGTACACATTGTTCTGCGGTATCGCCACTATTCATCATGAAGGTATGGGTATGATGAAGGAGTATCCAATCTTTCATACCACAAAGTTTCGTACTTTCAACTGTGACAATACCATCGTTTGGTTCTTCGAAAGTGAGTTTTTGTCCACGATCTCCAGCGATAACGCCAAACTCGACCGTTGGTACTGGCAATGTTGCGTAAAATTCAGGGGAGGAAAGTTTTTGCCCGCTATCACCCGAGAACCACCTATACAAGCGGTTTTCTTTCAAGAGTCCTGCTAAATATGCTGGATTGTTTGGGGGGGCTAACATCACAATCCTGCCAAGACCAGGCTTTAGGCTGTGTTTGAATGCATTACGGATAATAATATTCCCTAGTGAATGGCCAATAAGGTGATATTGTTTTGTTTGCACATTATCTTGGACGAATTTTTGCAAGTTATCAGTGATTGTATCAAGCGACTCATTATGCGGCGAATACGGGAAATTTACAACAGTATATCTTGCCTTTTCGAGGCGTGTTTTAAGGAGCGACATTGAAACTCTTGTGCGTCCCATTCCATGCACAAGAACAACGGTCTCATTTAATCGATCAGGTGATTTTTCACATGCAACTGTCATGACGAGAAATAGAAATCCAAGTATCCGTGTTTTGCGTATCATGTTATACCCTGAAATTAATCGTATGTTTCCTGCGAGTAACGAAATCCTGGATCGAATATTTCATACGCCATTCTTTTGACGTTGGTTGGTCCATACTACAAGTACAATGGCAGCGATAATAATGGCAATGATGCCAGCGGCAGTAATTATCGCCGAGGAAGAAACCACCGCGCCGGCTTCCAATTCCGGGCTTGCATGCAGAAGCCTCAGCAGGAATAGGACAAGGCTGCCAATCAAAAGAAACGACGAGGCGAGAATGCCGAGAATATGCAGAACCACTTTCCCAAAAAACGGTTTCGTAAACACCAGTTGACATTTGGCATTCCTCGGATCTGCTTCTCCGAGCCGGTCTACATACAGCAAGTATTTTCCCGGTTGTGGAATGTGGAACAGCCGCATGGTTCTTTTCACCCGCGTAAAACCCGAACTTTTAACCGGCAGGGTGATCCGTCCGGGTACGGATGCTCCCGTCCTATCCGTCAGTCTATATTTTAGCCAGGCAAACCGCGTGGTCAGTTGCGGGCCTTCCCCCCACAGGACGACCGTGCCGGCTTCGTTGAATTCCACTTCCTGCTGTTCAACCAGCGGGAGGCGTACAAGCTCCGCTTTTTTCATCATTCTTACAAGACTGAAAATAACCAGAGGAAGCAAAACGATCGCAAGAAAAAAAACCGGCGGCGCTAACCACAGTCCGTTCTTATACAGCATAGTAAAAAATGTCATGGCGTCTCCCTTTTTAATCCAGCATGTTATCAAAATATTCACAATGCGTTTTGCAGCGGCATTTTTTGTTCCAGGATTCTTCACACTGGCGGATCAATTCAATTTTTCGGAGTCCCTCCTCTTTTGAAATGGGGCCGCGCGTGGACGATGTTTCCTCTCCCAAGAAGCAATCCCAGAAGATAACGACCGTATACAGACCGCATTGCGCACAAAAATAATAGGATTCGGTGCATTCATCGCCGGAAATACTGCCGGAAATCGATGCCACGGAGCTTTCGCCCGCCAACTTGTTCCCGCATTGTGTGCATTCAACCATAACCCGGTCCCTTTCGTGTTTCAATTCAATACATCCAATTGCCGATTCTGTGCGCGCCGTATTCGCTATTCTTGGACAGGGGAATTTTCCCCCTGGTGTTCTCCCTCTTCAACGGTTTCATTGTAGGTATCGCGGATTTTCAGGATCTTCGGCAGAGCCTGTTTGAAAAGGTCAACCAACTGGGGATCGAAGTGAATGCCTCTCCCCCGCTCAATCTCTGCGATGGCTTCTTCGACGGACCACGCCTTCTTGTAGGGGCGCTGTGAAGTAAGGGCGTCAAACACGTCGCAGAGGGTTGCGATACGGCCTATCAGCGGTATCTCCTCCCCTTTCAATCCTGCAGGATATCCAGTGCCATCCCATTTTTCATGGTGTGCGCGCGTGATGACTTCGGCCCACTGGACGAGTTCAGAGGCGCTCTGGGCAAGAATTTCGCCGCCCATTTCGACATGACGCTTGATAACCTTTGCTTCGTCCGGCTCAAAGCGTCCATGTTTAAGCAGAATGCGGTCGGGAATTCCGATCTTTCCGATATCGTGCAATGCGCTGGAATTCAGCAGGAGATCACATTCCATCTCGTTTAGGCCGGCGGCGCGTCCCAATGCTTCGCAATACAGGCTCATGCGGGTGATGTGCAGGCCGGTGTCGGTATCGCGGAATTCAGCGGCGCGTGCGAGACGGCGCACAATCTCCAGGCGTGAATCGTGGAGTTCCTTGGTGCGTTCGCGTACGCGCTCTTCAAGGAGGCGGTTGTGTTCTTCGAGCAGGTCCTTGGCTTCTTCGAGTTGTTGGTTAACGACACGAAGCTGGGCTTCGGATTCGCGTACCTGATCTTCCGCTTTTTTTTTGTGTCGAATCTGCGCGCGCAATCGTATTGCGCCGGCCAGTATGCCGATCATACCGGCCAGCCAAATCACGGTGTGTCCCCCGGCGAGTCTTATTTTCCGCGCCTTTTCCAGGGTCCACAGGGGTTCCATGGGGACGGCGACGCTAATGCCTCCGCGGACATCGCCGATCTTGTATCCCTGGCTGGCATGGCATTTCAAACAACTATCTTCGACCATGAGCGGACGCATAAGGCGCATGTACTGGGCGTTTCCCATGGTTTCGACCGCACTGACTTCCTTCTGTCCCTTTTCAAAGGCCCTTAGGGCGTTGGTCTCCCATGGATCCGGGGCATTTTCCTTTCGGATGGGGTTCAGGCTGGTAATATGGCCATGGATGCCATAGGCGCTTTCGGCGAGTTCATGGGCCTGTCGGGTCATATAGGCGGGATTCACAAGCGTCAAGGGTCTGCCGGTCTGGTCGGTAATATCGCGGTTGGGTATTTTCAGATAGGGATTGGGGGTGATTTTTTGAGAGACGGGGGCGTATATGCCGCCGGATTCCGCGTTCCATCGCCGATAGATGACGTCGCGTTGGTGCGCCACCTGCGCCTGTATCCGTGCCATGGAGAGGATTTCCTGTTTTCCTTGATAGACGTTCCATAGAAACGAGCCGCCGAGAATGCCACTCCATCCCAATACGGCGGCGATCACATAGAATCGTATGCGCACATAATCCCTATTGCGGTTGGTTTCCTGGTCCATGGAGACGTGCTCCCTTTCCCGAAGGTTATGTAACCGGTTCAGTATAGCACTCCTTTGAAGTTTTGTGCTGATTTCATTAAGAATAGCGAAACATCCCGGGTGACACACCACTTGATTGAAAGGATTTATTCAGCATGGAGGTTTTGCTTTTCGGGCGCAGGATGGTTTTGCGGTATTGTCTGCATAGTTGTTTTGTTGTTTTGCTTGCGGCGGCGTCCAGGTGCGGCGCGGCGGAAACGGTTTCACTTGATCATGCCGCGATTGTAACCGACGCCAGTCAGCCTTCATATGTGGAATATGGGGTGGAAGATTTGGCGGGTTATCTCAAGGATTTGACGGGCAAAGAGATCGCTGTGGTTACCACGCCGGGCATTTCGACGCCCGTACGGATTCTAGTGGGCACAAAAGCCGCCGGTGAAATCCTTCCTGAAACCCTCTCCAGTGAAAAGCTTGGTGAAACGGGGTATTGGGTAAAGGCCGTATCGAGAAACGAGGTGAAGTATGTTGTAGCGGCGGGCTCCGCGCCCAGCGGCACGAAAGCGGCGCTGGGGGTTTTGATGAAGGCCATCCAGACCGATGGCCAGACCGCGTTTGTGCCAGGGGATCTGGATTTGTCGGGCAAGCCCGCACTTTCCAAGCGCGGGCTTCATTTCAATGGGTGGGCGTTTAATTATCCGTATTCGTTCCGCAGTTGGCGGGAAGACGATTGGCACCGTTACCTGGATATTCTGGCCTATCAGGGCATCAACCTGTTCTATCTCTGGCCTTTCATCGAGATTATGCCGGTTCCGCTTTCGCCGGAGGATCAAGCGTATCTTGAGGAATGCCGCCGGGTGGTGGACTATGCGCAGCAGAAGCATGGGATGGAAGTGTGGATCATGCAATGCACCAACCGCGTGGCGAAAGATCGATGTGGCGTGGCGGACCCAAGGCTGCGCCCTTACTGGCGGCCGTCGCAGGAGGATTTGAATCCGGGGAATCCAGAACATTTTCAGGCGATTATGACGTCGCGGGAAGCCATGTACCGCGTCATCAATAATGCGGATGGCGTGTGTAATATTGATTCCGATCCGGGGTTCTGTCCAGGGAGTCCGCTAAGCGACTATATCAAGGTTTTACAGGGCTTCCGTGACTTGCTCGATCAGTACAATATCCATGGAAAAGACGCGAAACTGATTAACTGGATGCTTTGGGGGTGGGGCCGCAAGGACATGAGCGTTGAGGGTCTTGCGGAACATCAACGGACCACGGTGCAAAGCATTAAGCAAGGGCTGAGGGAGCCGTGGGAATTGATTTGTTCGCAGTTTGGGTTCATTCCGGCTGATCAGCACATGTTTTTGCCGATCTGCCAGGAAGAAGGTGTTCTTGGAAAGGCCGTTTTCCTCCCCTACGGTATTATCGAGTTCGAGCCTTCCTATCCCAAAACGAATCTGGAGATTGACGGCATTCGTGACACGTTTGAACAACAAGTCTACAAGTTCCCCCAACTGGGGGGCGCGATGGGAAATGTTCAAACGCCGCTGCTCCAGTTTCCTGATGTGTATTTCTTTACCTCGGTTATGTTTGATGCGGAGTGCCGCAATCGGACGGAGGCGGAAGTGCTGCTGGATCTGGCGGGGTATATTTATCCGGCGCAAAAGCGACTTCTGGCCGAGTGTTACCTGGCCATGAAAGAACCAGACCCTTCCAAGGTGGCGGTATGGGCCGACCGGCTTGCGGATGCGCTGCAAAAAGACCAATTGGGCCGGGGCGGGCTTTTTGGGCGCAAGCTTTTCCCCGATTCCCGCATCGTGGCCCAGAGTCTGGTGCTGCAATTGCGGCTTCGCGCGGCACAGGAGGCGTTGGTGCTGGGTGTTTCGCCAACAACGCCCCAAGCGGCATGTGAACAGTTGCTGTATGCCTACTTCGATGCCTACCTTGCATGGGACACGGCGCACGGCTGGCATAATCTTTGGGGCTGGCAAAAGTGGGCGCCGTCGGATGCGCGGTTTGATTCCGTGGCTGAAAAACTGCGCGCAACCCTTGGCGGAAAATCGGCGGTGGATGCCAGCCTGGATCATGTGGCGCAAAAGTTGTCCGCAAAGTATGATGCAAGCATTGTTCAGGAAGGCTGCATCGCGCATTGGAAGAAAAAATAGCTGGAGTTATCTATTATTTTCAGGAGGAAAAAGAAAATGAATGCCGTTAAGAGCTTGTTGTTGTGTGTGGGGTTGACAATGGCCTTGGCTTGCGCGGGATGGTCGGTGGAAGATGCACAAACGCCCCTTGCCGTCGATTTTGGCAAATCGGCGGGAAAGATCAAGGCATTTCATGGCGTGAACAATGGCCCGGTGAATTGGGGAATCGGTCCGGATCTTACCAATTATCATAAAGAGGCGGGATTTCCTTCATCGCGGCTGCACGATTGTCACTGCGCGGGACTGAACGAGGTGGACATTCATTTTATCGTTCCGATTTTTGAAGCGGATGCCGATGACCCGATGTACTACCGGTTTGCCGAAACGGACGCCTATATCGCGGGCATGGTGAATATCGGGGTGAAAATTACGTACCGGCTTGGCGAAAGTATCGAGTGCCGGAGCACCCCGCGATTTCGTTTGAAATGAGCGGGAACGCGGTATATCTGGTTCGGCTTGACACGCGTCCGGGAAGTAGTTCTTCCGTATGGGACACTCAGAACTGAAGTTCCCAGTGGGCGGGGCCTGACTCGTTCCGTTGCAGCTTCATGTTGATTAGGCCATTTTCTTGTGCAATGTTGCTTTTGACGCCTTCGCCGGTATGCGCGGCGTTAAACCAAAAACCGTTCGGCACAGCGATGACCAGTTCGGTGGGATCCTTGCCGACGAGGTGCGCGATGCCTGACAAGGTTTTCGCGTCAGCACTCCATTGAATTTGTTCAATGCCGATCCCGCCTTGGGCAAGGTGGCGGTCTGAATACACCAGTTGAGGATGTCCGGCATCGGGATACACCGCCAACAGGGCGTTGCCATGCGCGGGTACTGTTGCAGCCAGTTGGTCCCGCACCTCAGGCTGTAATGCCCGATTCCAACAGTCGTAGACGAGATACGACTGAGAGGGGTCCAGGCCCAGTTCATCGAACCGCACTTGCAGGTTTTTCTCTTTGCTGTCCCAATTGAATAGAGAAACCACATCCCATGTTCCGAAGGCACGCTGAATCTTCAGATCCCATACCGGCAGCATGTCAAAAATTGGAAACAAGTCCAGTGGGCGAATATCGCACACCGGCAGGCATTGCTGAAGAAGCCGCATGCGGTCCGGCGGTAGTTCGCCAAGCTTGTCGCCGGCGAACATGGCTTGCCCGGTAAGCGCCACCACCGTTGCGGCGAGGCGGACAGTTTCCAGGGGATTTTCCGGGCCTACCAGCAAGGTGTCGGGGTCTCCATACCAGATGATGTTGTTCACGAATAGTTGATTCAGCGTGGTGCGCGCCTGATTGCTGTAATTATTCCAGTCCGGCGGGCGGCGATGCGCGACAATATCGGCGCCGATGCGTCCGGCATCCGCAAAACCGATTTCCGGCCCTGTATAATGCCCTTGGCACGCGAGCCAGAGCCGGTCCGGACCAATTCCGCGGCGCAATGCCTCGACACAGAGCCGAAATGGGTCTTCACAGGGTTGCTTGAAGGCCGCGCGAACGTTTGAACGCTCATAAAAGTGGGCGGAATAGCCGGCATTACGGCCCGACATTCCATCTATCTTGAAGTACTCATACCCCCACTCCTGCGACATGATCCGGTGTGTTTCCTCCATGTGCTTCCGCACCGCCTCTTGCGAGGGGTCCAGCACATACAAACCGCACCAGTTCTGCATGGGCTTCCCGTCGGGTTCATGTAAGAACCACTCCTTATGGGCTTCGTAGAATGTTTGATCGCCGGTGCCAAAGGGAACGGTCCAGATGCCAGGTTTGAACCCTAGTTTCCGAATCTCATCGGCCAGCCATTTCATTCCGCTGGGGAATTTATTCGGATCTTGGCGTAAGGTGAGGTTATGAAATTTGGAAACAGGCAATTCCGGGGAATTATCCTGCCATGACTCGATAGAGAAAATGTCCATGCCGTAGGGTTGTAAAAATTTTGCCGCCACACGCGCCTCTTCAATATTTTCCTTCTCGCCTGCGGTATCAAAATATACGTTCCAGGACATCCAGCCTGTGGGGGCAACAGGACACCGCTTTTTGTCGATCGGGCGGTAATAGGGGACATAGTGATCCCGATAGTAATGTTGCGTGATTTTCAGTTCGATGGAAGAATGCGCCGGGTCATGAATGGACGCCGTGCACATGGCCTTGAACTCAATTTGGCCATCCTCTTTCGGGTGCGACATGATACTAACGGTATTTCCCCGGAACCGGAGGGCGGTATCCGTTGTCAAATCGAACAAGGAATCATTCAGACGGCTATCCGCGTTTCCGGACGCCATTTGCACGACACGTCCGCCCTGCAACGGTTGTGTACGGCAGGCAAAGGTCTGATCGCCAAGGCGTGCGGAGGCATCAAATTTCAGCGTACCACGATAATTTTGCGCACACCGGTGAATAGCCTGAATTGTCAGCGAATCCCCAAAACCGCCAAAGGTTACATACCCTTGAATATTGCCGCTGCGATCCAGCAATGCGAGCCGATCCGTGATTGAATCGCGCGGCAGCACCACCTGCCAGGATTCTTCATTCCCCGCTTCATTCGTCATCTGGAACGACAGACTCCCCGAGACTTCAGCACCGCAGGCCGTGTGTTTACAAGCGAGTGTTGCCGTATCAGAATGAAATCCCACGAACCAGCCCCCCACCGTTTTCGTCCAACCGGCACTGGAAATCGTTTCCGCGGATGCATTTAGGGAAGACATAAGGATAAAAACTCCACTGCATAGTATGAAACGTATTCCACATTTCATGGTATTGATCTCTCCATGCGGATATATGTCATTATACGTCAACGGGCGTTGTGAAAGAGTACCATACGAATGCGGTTTAGCGGTATACTCCAAAGAGGAATGCCGCGTGATAGGCGCATTATGAGACAAACCGAGGAGAAGGTGCGATGAGTTCGGGATCTGAACGTACAGCAATTTCTTCAAACAAAACAATTCCTCTCAGCGCAAGTGCGGTTGCCGCCGGATTGGCTGCCTCGTTATTTGGCGCAATACTCCTTTTGGGCAATACCCAGTTTTCCGGTATCTTCTTCCTATGGGCTGTTGCCGCAGGACTCAGTGGAATAGTGATGGCGCTCCTCGAACGCGACACACACGGGGTATGGGTTTGTTTTGGGTTGGCATTGCTTCTATTCGCAGGCATGCTATTTTTGGTTCTCTTTAAATCCGGCATTCACAGAACAGGCCTCATGTTTTCAACCCCTTTTTTATTGATGGCTGCAGCGATTCCGTTCATGGCACGGCGGTTACAACGCTCTGATATCGCAGCGATCAAGTACTTCCTGGGGATTTGGCTGGCTCCGGTCATTGTCGCAGCACCGTGTTTGGTGATTGCAACGATACACATCCCGCAGTTTTTGCCATTGCGCAGTTGCTCGGCGTTTGTCGTATCCCTCCCCTTTGGACCGTGGGCCACGCAGGTTGCACGTCTATTTTCTTTTCCAAATGCGGGGGAATTCTTCTCGCTGACGTTAGCGCTGATTTTTTCCGTGTTGCTCGCCCTACTCCTGTTTCTTGCCGTAACCCGGCGCAAGCTGGCCGCCTATCTGTTTATTCCCTTCGGATGGTTAATTATTGGTTGGACGGCAATAGGATTTGGTCAACTCATCAATTGCCTGGAGTGAGCGCCTATCGACAAACCGAAAGGGTTCGTATGATTTGGCATAAAAGGCAAAGCAACGTTTTTGGCGTGTGTTTCCTTATCCTCAGTTTCTTTCATTTCCAGAAGGGGGCAACTGCGGACGACGATGCGTTATTTCAGCTATGGGCCCCTTCCCATCCGGCGCCAAGCGCTTCGGAAGCACCCCTGCTTAAGGACGTCCGCTTTTCCGTGATCAAAAAACGTGAGATGGAGGTGGATGGCTTCAATTGGCTGCATGGCCTCGCCCTGGTTTGGCATAAAAACATGTTGTTTTCTTTTTGGGGACACAACAAAAAGGACGAGAATACCCCCACGGAAGTGGCGCAGGGGCGGCATAGCCTGGACGGCGGCGTCACTTGGAGTCCGGTATGGATGTTGGCGGATCATACCGAGACCGAAGGGCGCAGTCATGGCGTTTTCCTTTCTCATGACGGAAAATTGTGGGCATTTCTTGGCCGGTTCGGCGCGGGCTATGCCGATTTGCGCACTGAAGCTTTTCTGCTGATGACAGAACCAATATCGCAAGAAGATGTCTCTCTTGCATGGGAATCGACGGGTATCGCGGCGCAAGGTTTCTGGCCGTGCGACCGTCCGATCCGAATGAATGACGGAAATTGGATTATGGCCGGGGCGCGAATCCCGGATGGTCCCAAGCACGCGTACCCTGCCGTGGCCATCAGCCGCGGGAATGATTTTAGCCATTGGGACACGGTCGCGCTTCCTGTGCCGGACCGGTTTCGCGAGATTTGGGGAGAAACCACTATTTTAGTGGAATCTGAGGAGATTGTGGCCATTGTTCGCGGGGGTTGGGATCACGATACTGCGCTGGTGTCCACCAGCCGCGATTTTGGGCGAAGGTGGACTGAACTTCAACGCTCTAATCTGCCTATGCCCTGCACTAAAGCATTCGCAGGTCATCTCAGCACGGGCCAGCGGTATGTGGTGGGAACCTTTGTGCGGGATCATGGACGGGCGCGTCATCCACTCACCCTTGCCGTCAGCAAACCAGGGGAGAATCTCTTTTCGCAACTCTATCGAATCCGCGATGATATTTTCCCGCAAGGCCCCGGCGAATCGATTGTGGGGACAGCCCTTTCCTATCCGTATGCGGTGGAACACGAAGGGCATCTCTATGTGGCGTATTCCAACGATGGCGGGCGCGGGCGCAATCTGAACAGCGCCGAAATGGCCGTAATTCCAATAGCTTCGCTCGTTGGAAACCACAAGTAACGGATCGAAATAAGTATCACACACTTGCCTTGGAAACTTGTGTTTTTGTTTCCGCACCTGGGGAAGGTGAAACCACCGCTTTGCCAAGACACGCCGCCGGTAATTTCTTTGGGGCTACCCATGCTTTGTCCGAAACCCCTGATCCGAGATTGTACTTGATCTCCCGCTGCAGCTCCCGTTTTCTGCGGAAAATAACCTTTGAGGGGACTTTGTTGGTCATGGCGGCCGACTCCGTTCCATACATATCCTCATAGTCATAGAGAACGACCGTGTTGATATTCAGGCTTTTTACAAGGTTTTTGGATTGTTCGAAGTCTTCTTCGGTCTCGCCAGGGAATCCAATCATAATGTGTGTTTCGATGACCAAGTTTGGGACCAATGCGCGCAGGCCCTTAATGCATGCGGCGGCTTCCTCCGCGGTATATTTCCGGTTCATCTTTTCCAGGACTCTGTCGCTTCCTGATTGAAACGGGATGACAATTCGAGAGACTTTATGCCCATATTTCTGAAAAATCGCGGTAAATTGATCATAATATTTAATCAGCCATCGAGGATTGACATCGGGCAATTCCACCAGATAATCCCCTTCGATGGCAAACAATTTTTCCAATAATTCGATGACGTCGGTTTTCAGGTCAAATCCATAGCAGCCGAGATCGTGTGGAATAAGCACAAACTCCTTAAACCCTTGCTCCAGACCATTTCGGAATTCTTGTAAAATGGCTTCCACGGGCTTGCTCCGCAAGGGCCCGCCCGCCTTCCGAATCACGCAATAGCTGCATTTGTTCATGCACCCCTCAGAGACTTTGATCAGCCATGCATTTGCATATCGATCCGAATAAAAATAATTCCTGTACAGGACCTGAAAGCCCCGCAGGATTGCATACAAATTAAACTGCCAGTGGTCGCGGATCTGCTTTTTCAAGGGAATTGGGAGGAGGTTATTTACGTTTACCACCCGGTTGGCGGCCGGTGTATCGGCAAAGGGGATCTTGGCTCCAATGATCTCATCCAGTGCCGTTAATTCTTCCGGTTTCAGCACGGTGTAATCTCCACACAGTGCTTCAGGATGAATTTTTGTGAGGCAGCCAGTTACGATGAAACGCGCCCCATCCGATTTTTCCCGTTTTAATTTGGCAACCGTGCGCATTGTCATGTCTTCCGCTTTAGCGAAACAGCCGCACGTATAAATGAGGATGATATCGGCCATTTTCGCCTCCGGAACGGGAGTCAATCCGTTACGAAGGAAATAGTCCGCGATTCGGCTGGTGTCCACACTGCGCCGCGCACATGCCCGCTGACAACATACGTAAAACGTCCCTTCCATAGAAACACCTCCTATTTATTCCTGCCCTTGATATTTGACCCATGGCGGTTTCCCTCATACGCGAAGACACGTCTTCCCCGCATTCCGGAAACTGCTCTTTCTCTCTCCCTTATCATATTCAACGCAAGTACCGTTTCCAATTCAGGCGGTCAAACCTGGCCGCCACCCTTCGTCCATCACACCCTGTGAACATGGAATCTATTGTACGGCCATAGCATGGGAAATACAACCTCTAAAAAGACAACGATCCTTGCATCTTTCAGCCTTTTTGTGGCACACTGACCATGCCGAGGGAAATTGACAGTGATCAACGATATCCCGTTCGCCCCGATGGGGAACAGAGAATTGTTCTGCGGGACGGCCGGGATCTACAAAGCAGGTACATGAAAGTATGCTTAGATGGGGATGGAGTATAAGCATTTTGTGTTTATGTGCGGCCAACCTTTCTATGCACGCCACGCGGAGAATGATGATGTATACTAGTGTTTCTATATTGAGGATTATCAACATACTACTGGTGGGGGGCATCATGCTGCTTCTGGCGTCTCCAGCAGCAACCGCCGGATACGCAAGCCCTGCCCAGGTCACACTCTCCACCATACCTTTCGACAGGGATGCTTTGGCAAACGAAGTCTTCACGGCGTTAAAAACGAATCCCCAGACCGAAATCATCGTGACCCTTTCACAACCCGATATTCCCCCGCGGGATAAAGACAAAAGCACAGCCCAATACCTGCGCGAAGTCCGTGAAAAAAATAATGCCATGGAAGAGGGTGTGCTGTCCCAATTGACTCCTTCTGAGTTTAACGAGCGCTATCGTTTTGAGAATTTTGCCGGGTTTACCGGGATGGTAAATGAAGCGGGGCTTCGAAAACTTCTTGCCCATCCTTCCGTAAAATTTGTGGAACCTGTTCGCATGTTACAGGCCCATTTGGCGCAAGGGATTGCATTAATGAACGCGGCAACCGTTCGAACTTCTTATAATGGCTCCGGCATGGCCATTGCCGTGTGTGATACCGGAATCGATTATACGCATGTTCGACTTGGCGGCGGCGGGTTTCCCAATAGCAAGGTTCTTGGCGGCTACGATTTTGGCGACGGCGATTCGAATCCCATTCCAAATGCACAAGCCCACGGGACCTGTTGTGCCGGAATTGCGGCAGGCGACCTTGGCACCGTAAGTGATTACATAGGCGGTGTGGCCTATAACGCGAAACTGTACGCAGTGAAAATTTCTCAAGGCACAACAGGCTCTGCCTCAAGCGCAGCAATGGTTTCTGCCTGGGACTGGTGCGTAACGCACCAAAATGACAATGCATCGTATCCGATCATGGTGATCAGCACGAGCTTTGGCGGAGGCCGGTACTACAGCAACGCCGCAGGCGATGCCGCATCGCCCGGTATGACCACAGCCGCCAATAATGCGGTAGCCGCCGGGATCACGGTACTCGCTTCATCCGGGAACGATGGATTTTGCGATTCCATGGGCTGGCCGGCCGCCATATCAAGTGTAATTTCCGTTGGTGCGGTGTACGACGCGAGTTTTGGCACCTACTTACCCTGCGTGGATGCGGGATCTTGCGCTCCCAAAACGTATGATACCGGATGTTCCACCAATTATTATGCCACGGACGCGACTGCTCCCGACCGCGTCACATCCTACTCTAATACCGCGTCTTTCCTTACGCTTCTTGCCCCCTCGAATCGGTGTTATACGACGGATATCACCGGTTCAACCGGCTATAGCACCGGGGACTATTATGCCTCGTTTGGCGGCACTTCAGCGGCCTGCCCGTATGCCGCGGGGGCGGTTGCCTGTCTTCAATCCGCGGCCCTTTCTTTAATTGGCAGATATCTCACCGTAACCGAGGTCCGTAACACCTTGACCTCGACTGGCGTGAATATCACGGACCCGAAAGTGGCTATCACGAAACCACGGATCAACTTGGACGCGGCGGTAGCGTCTCTTCCCCCACCCGCACTTCAAACCTTCGGTTGGTCTACCGTGTCTTCGCCTCAGTATCTCGATATGCCTTTTGGGGTTACCGTGACAGCGCTGAATTCGATTGGTCAGCCGTATACGGGCTTCACCGGAACGGTGAATCTCAGCGGGCTGATTCCCAGCAATTCCGAGATCACGATTGGCACGGGAACCGCCACGGGGGTTTTCCCGATGGGCACGTATTATCACGATGAACGGACCCAGGTGATTTATTTGGCGAGCGAAATCGGCGGAGCGAGAAAAATCACGTCGTTATCCCTGTATGTTTCCACGACTCCGGGTCAAACGATGAATTTCTGGACCATTCGCATGAAGCATACAGCCCTGAGCGCCTACGCCACTGCAAGTTGGGAGGGATCCGGATGGACGAAGGTTTACCAAGCCAATCAAACCGTTTCCACCACCGGCTGGGTAACATTCACATTCACAACGCCGTTTTATTACGATGGCACGAACAATCTTATGGTCGACTTCAGCTTCAACAATGCCTCCTATACAACCAATGGCCGATGCAGGTATTCGACGCCTGGCGGGAATCGTACAATCTACCTGCAAACCGACAGTGGTTATGGAGATCCGTTGACATGGTCCGGCACAACGCCATCCGTCACACTGCGCACGTATGTGCCCAATATACGGCTCGGTGGTACAACCTATACGCCGGTACCCATCACTCCTACCGTATCCGGAAGTTTTGTTAGCGGGGTATGGACCGGGAACATTACCGTTTTAGCGACAGCGACGGGAATGTTGCTCCGCGCGGATGACGGCAGCGGCCACATTGGTGACAGTAATATTTTCAATGTAGTGAACAATCCGCCGACTGTTACGGGAGTGAATCCCGCGGCAGGCGCCACCCTATCGAGCACGAGCGTGAATGTCGACGTTACTTTCTCCGAAACGGTAGTGGGGGTTGACGCAACGGACATGGTGCTGAGCGGCACGGCCGCTGGAAGCGCCATTGTATCCGCTCCAACAAATCCAAGTGGCACCACCTGGCGATTCCCCCTGTCAGGGCTGATGAGCGGGGTATTGAATATCAGTCTGGCCCCCGATGTGGGCGACATTCAGGATGTTCACGGCGCTGACCTGAGCCCCCGGCCAACGATCTGGAGTTATACGATTGCGATTCCCACCGACTACGGTGATGCGCCCGCTCCTTATGCAACGCTGCTCGCCAGCAATGGCGCGCGCCACATAACCGGCTCTTTATATTTGGGCTCGTCAATCGATGCGGAGAGTGACGGACAGCCTCAAACAGATGCGTTGGGCGATGACAACACTGGAATCGATGACGAGGACGGTGTTGTCTTTACATCGCCTCTGCGGGTCGGCCAGACCGCCGGAATCCAGGTTACGGCATCCGCCTCCGGCATGCTCGATGCCTGGATCGATTTCAATGGGGACGGCGATTGGATTGATTCCGGGGAACAGGTATTTAACAGTCAAAGTGTTGTTGCCGGGTCCAATGCGTTGTCGATTAGCGTGCCCGCAACCGCACAGGCCACATCAAAGACATTTGCCCGTTTCCGTCTGAGTGCGGCAGGAGGATTGACACCCACGGGATTGACCGTAAATGGCGAAGTCGAAGATTATGCTGTAGTGATCGGCCTCACCGCGCCTGTCCTTGCTGCCGAACCGGCGTATACGCCCGGAACCTCCAATACGCTGAGTTGGTCAAGTGTCCCCGGCGCGAGTGCCTATTACATAGAATATGACACAGACAATACCTTGGTTTCCCCGGATGGCAATAGCGGATGGATTGCGGGGCTTTCCCATACCTTCAATGGATTGTCGGATGGCGAGACCTATTATTATCACGTCAGGGCGCGCAATGTAACCGCATCCGTAACCAGCGCATGGTCCAACATCGTATTTTCCTCTCAAGATGCTACGTTACCAGGCGTTACGATGACATCAAGCAGGCCCGATCCAACGAACCTCTCCCCCATTCCCGTAACCGTGACGTTTACGGAAAATGTGAGCGGTTTTGAGGCACTCGACATCGTACCGGGCAATGGCGCGGTGAATAACTTCCAGGTGGTTGATGCCGCCCACTACACATTTGACTTGACGCCTGCCGGTCAAGGGGCAGTAACGGCCAATATTGCCGCAGGGGTTGCGCAAGACATTGCCGGCAATTCTAACACGGCCTGCACACAGTTCGGAAGAGTGTATGATACTGTTTCGCCCAATGTCACAATGACCTCCACGGAACCCGATCCGACCAATTCCTCCCCAATTCCGGTTACCGTGACGTTTACAGAAAATGTGACAGGTTTTGATGCATTGGATATCGTGCCGGGCAATGCCACCGTAGATAATTTCCAAACCGTGGACGGCGCGCATTATACCTTTGAACTCACCCCTGCCGATCAAGGCGTTGTAACCGCTAATTTGGCGGCTGGGATCGCTCATGATGCGGCAGGCAATGGGAACACCAGCGCGGCATTCAGCCGGTTATTCAACTCCATACGGCCAAATGTGACGATGACATCGACTATACCTGAATATACTCAGACGACACCGATTCCGGTCAGCGTCACATTTGATGCGGACGTAACCGGTTTCATTGCCACGGATATCGCGCCGGGGAATGCCACCGTGGATAATTTCCAAGCCGTGGACGGCGCGCATTATACCTTTGATCTTACGCCCGCCGGGCAGGGACTGGTCACGGCGGATATTCCCGAAGGTGTGGCCAAGGACAGCGCGAATAATCTCAACTGGGCCGCCGCGCAATTCAGCCGGACGTATGACACGGTTAGGCCGGACGTGACGATGACATCGGGTGCGCCCAATCCAACCAATACCTCGCCGATTCCCGTAACCGTAACATTTACGGAAAATGTGAGTGGATTTGACGCCTTGGATATCGTGCCGGGCAATGCCACCGTGGACAACTTCCAGACCGTGGACGATGCACACTATACCTTTGATCTGCTTCCCTCCGGCCAAGGCTCGGTCACCGCGGATATTGCCGCAGATGCAGCGCTGGATACTGCTGGAAATCTGAACACCCAATGCGCACAATTTGTCCGAACGTTTGATAGCGTATCCCCGGATGTTGCCATGGCATCTACCGCCTCCGACCCAACGAACCTTTCAACGATTCCCATAACGGTCACTTTCACCGAAGATGTGTCGGGATTTGATGCTCTGGATATAGAGCCGGGCAATGCCACCGTGGACAACTTCCAGACGGTGGATGCAGCCCACTACACCTTTGATCTGTTGCCTACAGGCGGAACTACGGTAACGGCGGATATCGCGGCAGGCGTTGCACACGATGCCGCAGGTAATCCAAATACAGAGTGTGTACAATTCCGTGTCGCTTATGATAACGCACCCCCTGACGTTACAATGACATCCACCGTGCCGGACCCAACAAACATCTCACCGATCTTGATATCGGTAACCTTCACGGAAGACGTGTCAGGATTTGACGCTCTGGATATTGTCCCCGGCAATGCGTCCGTTGATAATTTCCAGACCGTAGACGCCGCGCAGTACACGTTTGAGTTGACGCCTACGGGACAAGGTTCCGTAACTGCTGATATCGCGGCAGGTGTTGCACACGATGCTGCCGGGAATCCAAACACGGTATGTCTTCAATTCAGCCGCGTGTTTGACAGCGCTTCGCCAGATGTGGCCATGTCTTCCACCATTCCAGACCCAACAAACCAACCGGGTATCCCCGTTACGGTGACGTTTACAGAAGATGTATCGGGATTTGACGCGTCGGATATCGTGCCCGGCAATGGCACTGTGGATAATTTTCAAACCGTGGATGCCGCGCACTATACCTTTGATCTGATACCCGCGGATCAAGGTGTTGTTACCGCCGATATCGCCGCCGAAGTGGCACACGACCTTGTTGGCAACCTGAATACGGCATGTGCACAGTTCATCCGGACGTATGACAGTATCTCTCCGAACGTTACCATGACCTCCAGCGCACCAGACCCAACAAACCTTTCCATTATCCCAGTTACCGTGCAATTTACAGAAAACGTGTCCGGGTTTGATGCGCCAGATATCGTGCCAGTCAATGCATCGATAGAGAACTTCCAAAGTGTGGATGCCTCTACCTATACATTTGATCTATCCCCCACTGGTCAAGGACTTGTAACCGCGGATATCGCCGCCGATGTCGCACACGATGCGGCCGGCAACCCCAATACGCTTTGCGAAGCGTTAAGCCGAAGCTACGATAGTGTGGCGCCGGACGTTGCCATGAGTTCCACCGCGCCCGATCCGGCCACCGTTGCTCCGATCCACGTTGCAGTAGCCTTTACCGAAAATGTGACTGGGTTTACATCCGCAGATATTGTGCCCGGCAACGCTTTGGTGAATAACTTCCAATTGGTGGACGCTTCGCACTATGTTTTCGATTTGGTGCCCATCGAGGAAGGGTTGGTGACCGCCGACATTGCCGCCGAAGTGGCACTAGACCCCGCGGGCAACCTGAATACCGCATGCACACAGTTCCATCGAATGTTTTACAGTGACGCCCCATTGGCGGCGCTTGAGGTGGTCTCACCTTCACCTACGGGAGCGAACGATATTGTGTTTTCCGTCGTATTTACCGAAGCGGTAACCCCCACCTTTGATGCAAGTGACGTGACTCCCCGCTTTTTCATGGGAAGTCTGATACTGATGGGGGCCGAGGCAGGCGCCGTGGAAGTTACCGGTGTGGACCCGGTATACACGGTGACGATTGCACTGACCCAACCGGATGCCGATGGGATGCTGGACATTCTGATCGGCACGGACGTCACGGATCTTGGGGGCAATCATTATTCGGGCGGCGCCTCTCCTGCCTGCAGCATCTTTAACTGGCACGTCCCCTACTTCACGCCGCAGCCCGCCGACGCTCAGAAGTATACCCTCGACCATCTTTTACTTCTCGCATCCCCCAACTGCGGCGCAAATACAATTACCTATCAATGGAGATGGGAGGACGGTTCAAAGGCGGTGCAACCTGGGCCTGCCACCCAAACCTGGGACGTACCTGGTCTTGTACCGGGAAATGAGGGTGTATACTGGTGCGAAGCGTCGTATGATGGCGAAACCCATGAAACCGACCATGTGTCCATCCAAGTCCGGGACCACCTGGTGATTACACAGGCCCCCGAGGGCGGCTCCAAACCTGCAGGCAGCAGCCATACCTTCACGGTAGAAACCACAGGCGGGTATGAACCGCTGCTTTACTCCTGGAAAAGAATCCCCCTCGAAGGCATTGAAGAAATTATTTTCGACGCCAACGATGCCTCGTATACGAAGTCTAATCTTGCACAGGCCGATTCAGGCGCCTACACCGTCGAAGTAAGCGATGCCAACACCGATGCACAAAGCGCATCCACGGAACTGACCGTCACCAAGAGCGTTCCAGTTGCAGGCCTTTCCGGTCTATGTGTAATAGCTGGTTTGATTACACTAATCGGAGTATGGACAGTGCTCAGAAAGAAGATATGCGCAACGTGATACTTGCTGGGTAACCTGCTTATTTGCCGGCCGGATATAAATTCCCAGTAAAAGTAATTTCATACTGTGAAGCATCGCGAGGGTGATCAATTCCACCGTAGGTATGATATTGGATAGGGCATGCTGCGCTCTTTTCTGCATTATCGCCAGACCAATCAATTTCCGCCCCACCGGGCAAATTCAGACTTAGATGCAAATTTCCTTCAGGGGTAGTAATTTCTGCGTGTGTCCCGCCGGAAAATGCAAGTACATTTCGACTTCTCAATAGCGATACTGGTCCATCGCTGTCCAAGATCACAGAGTCTGGGAAAGATACTTTTCCTGTTCCGAATTTGATGCAGTAAGTGTTGGTGTGTGTTTTTAGTACTAAGGCATTCTGTCCCGGAACCGGGGTCACCGATTGAAGATTGGGAGTGTCAGAGTAAGCATCCCATACGGCCAGAAAACATCCATCGGCATTTCGCCGCACGCATAAGGTCTGGCAGGGTGGATGGTCTTTTGTAATCACTGCGTTATCAATAGGGAAAGTTTCAAGCCCATAAACCTCTGTACCGGGAGCACCAATCATCGTCAAACGTGATGTCACTTCCCCCACTCTCCATTTAACGCTCCAATCGTGCTCTCCTGAACCTTGGCGCACCTGTGGATTTCCGTGGTAGAGCCAATCCGCGGGGTCAAAGGCGCCAGTAGTCATTTCCATCGAGAATTCAGGCGAAGCACCTGCATGCTGCACCAGCCAGTCCTTGCATTCACCTCCCCGCACTTCAAAACAGTCAATTGCAATATCTTCCACTACCACGACAGAGCGCCGGTACACGTTTGTCTGAGGATAGAGGCGATCAACACGCAATTCAGCGAATTTCATCAGCTCTCCGCTAAAGAAGTTTTCAACAATTGGTATTTCGTCCCCTTTCAATGCCTCACCTTGTTTTTGCGATTGTTTATCGATCACCACGGTACTGTGCGACTGGGTGAAGGTTCCCAGTTCCCGCGTGACGTTCTCGTTGTAAGGAGTGCCCTTCTCCAGGGCTAATAACTGCCCGTGGTTGTACAGGGTTAATCCCAGCCGGTCGGCATGTTGATGGCCCCCGCCGGGTTTCGTGGCATTTAACCCCACCCAAAGCCGGTTGTCCTTCCATTCATTGCGCAAGGAAACCCAGCCGCACGACAAATAAGAACTCGTAAATTGTGTTTTTTCTTTCTTTATCTCAGGTGCGCCATACAGCAGGCCGGTCCACGAACGCTTTGTCCGCATGGAATCGTAATCGCCCACGGCCAATACATTAAAATAGCGGTATCCGATTTCCGAGGTGTTGACGTATTCTTCCATGCCTGAACGCGGCCACATGGAGTCTCCGATCACGGGCATCGTCCGGTCGGGCATGGCCATGGACACAAACCATTCCAAGGCATTTTTGATGGTTTTTCCTGCAAAATTCTCACGGTTTGTACAATCATATTCCAAGGGTGGAAAACGTTGCGGGTCCATTTGGGAGATATTCCGGGTCAGGACGGCTAATTCACAAAACGCAAACATCGGGTACAGATGATACCCGGAGCATAGTTCCCAATAGGCCCCGTCCGGCAGGAAATTCTTTTCCGCGATACGGCGAAGACTTCGATGATCGGGAGATTTCTCCGGCGTGAACTCGCCATACCCCATACACCAATCGACGCGATCATCGCGTTCGAGACACACCGCCACCTGGATGATCGTCCGGTACCATTGGTAGACATTGTTGTGATCGTATTTATAAATGGGTTCCAGCATACCGTCGTCAAGCATGCGTTTTAGCGCATCCGTCTCCACCCGATTTCTTGACTCCAGAGACATCCCGCCGCGCACCAATTCATATGCCACTGCCAAGTCCGAAAGGATTTTATTGTCTCCTTCGCGCTTGTAGGTAAGAATCCGGACACTGTCCCCATCATTGGCATGATCGGTTGGTAATGTCTTAATCGTTTCCGCAAACAGTTCCAGCAGTTCACGGCTCCGTGAGAGGTAAGCTTCATTCTTATCCACATTCCCTAAAATACCGAGATCGGCGGCTATTTCCGCCGCCTGCTGATAAAACAGGCATATCCAGCCATCATACATCGTACCGTTATAAATATTTCCCGCCGGATAAATGCCCGCATCGGTTTCTGGGGTAAACGTCTTTCCGCACGTGCCACATTCGAACCCAGTGGGGTTAAATGGGTCGAATTTCAACCGCAACCGGCAGTCCGGACAGGAAAAATTATGGTATACATTCCCCCGTTTCTTCGGGAAGACCTTTCGTAACTCCGCCATGGGCACTGTGACCCATTTCTCAACGGATGCTTTCTGATTCTCCCATACCGTTTTTGCCCAAGTTTGCGTCTCTAATTTCTGGCGAACTTCCTGCAGCGTCTGGCTTGTCACCAGTCCACCTGGATGCTGCCAGGCCGTGGCGCTTAATAGCATGGAGATAACGAATGATGTCATAACCAACATTGAAAGACAAATGGTTCGCTGAAATCAACTGAAACGGTCTCTCGTTTTATTATGCTCTGCGGCGCAAATAGGGGTATTGACCTGATGCCATAATTTGTTGTTGTAGTTTTTGGGGGTGTTTCAATATGTGCCAAATTCGGTATACGCGTCGAACAATGCTTTGATGTTATCCAAGGGCGTGTCGGCTTGAATATTGTGGGCGGTGCACAGGATATATCCCCCGCCTGCCGCCAGGCGGGCAATACGATCCTTCACTTCTTTGCGTATGTCATCAGCGTTTCCGTAAGGGAGTGTTTTTTGAATGGACATGCCGCCATGAAAGGAAATGTCACGGCCATACTCCTTTTTCAGCCATGCATAATCCATTCCTTGCACATCGGGCTGCAACGGATTGAGGATGTCCAGTCCGCACTCAATGAAGTCCGGAATAAGGCGTGCGATGCTTCCGCAGGTGTGATGGGCAACCTTACACCCAAACGCGTGACCGATCTCGATGAATCGCCGGAAGCCTTCTCTCAGCATGTCGCGCCACATTTCGTTGGACATGAAGGTATTTTGCTGGGTGCCAAAATCATCCCCCGTAAACACGAGGTCGATGTTGCCTTCTCCAGCTTCGAGAGTGCGGCGCAGGTATTCGCAATAGAATTCTGTAATATGCCGGAATATCGCCCGTGCGATGTCCGGATTCACGTACAAATCCACGAGAATCTGTTCAACACCCCGGAGGTACATTGCGGGTTTAAGCTGGGCGCAACGATTCAAGCGATCGCCCATGAAAACCACGCACTTTCCAAGATCGCGCGCGTGGCGTGCCTGCTCGCGCACCGGTTCGTAGTCGAACCACTCAGCCCGCGGCCATTTTGGATATCGCTCGATTTCGTCTACCGAGGCTGCATGTTCCAAGGGAAAAGCGGCTACTTCACTGTATGCGCCGGCATGGTCTCCTTCGCCATATGACACACGGGTGCGGGGAACGCCGAAATGGTCCTCTTTTGCGCCATCGGGTCGCACCAGGAGTTCCGGACCAATGTACACGGGGCCGTCTATGTAACGAAGATCCACATTAAAGCGTTGGAGCAAGTCCTCTTTTTCGGAGAACGCATATTGTTTCAAAAGCCTCCCGGTAACCTCCGCAGCAGCCCAAAAGTCGATGGGCACCCGGTCGGGCTCTGTGTGTTCCAGGGTTTTTGCCACGCGCATTCGCGAATCCATATCTTACCTTTCACCGGTTGTCAAATTGTCTGGTATTGTTCAATGTTCCTTATGCCTTTTATACGTTCGTTTCCGTGCGTTGTATCTGCGCGGCATTCATTTCCGGACGTTTTTTCCATAGAACACAAATCAACAGTGCCCCAATGATTGCAGCAAAGCCGAAAATAACGAAGTTCACTTCATATCCAAACGCTTTTATGATCGCGCCAGCGCCGTAACCGGCAAGACTTGCCCCGATGTAGCCCATGCCGTCGATAAAACCGGCTGCGCCTGCGGCCCCTGATTTTTTTCCAAAATCCTGCGCTGCGTGTCCAACCATCAATATATGCGGACCATACGTGCAGAATCCGACAAGGGCAAGAACCAAAATCAACAACCATGTATGCGTGTAGGGCAGATATGGGAAAATGATCGAAAAACCGCCCAATAGCGCCAGTAAAATTGCAATCACCGGCGCGCGGCGCCCGCTGAAAAAGCGGTCTGTGGCCCAACCGGCCACAATCGCGCCCAAAGCGCCCGCCAGCGGATGAATGAGCCGGGATATAACGTCTGAAATCCCAAAACCACTCACCCCCATGGAAACTTGCCGCGCATCCAAGTAGGCGGGCAGCCAATTTACAAAGCCATACCTATTTACGTCGAGGAGGAAAAATGCGCCTGCCACAATCCACAGATAAGGATTTGTTAATGTTCGCAGGATGTTCCGGCTGAGTGTTTTCTTTGCCGCGGCGCGGTCCGTTAACGAGGCGTCCTCTTCGGAATCCACCGGCGGCAATCCCACATCCTCCGGGGCGTTTCGCACACAATAGAAGAACAGCAACCCTATGCCGGCGAATAACACCGCCGGCACTAGAAACACAATACGCCACACTCCCCCCCATGAGCCTGCATACCCCCGAATAATGAATAGCGCGAGAAACCACGAGAAGGCCGCACCCAACTGGTAGCAGGTTCCCAAGAAGCCCATGACTTTTCCCCGGGTTTCTGTGGGAAACCAATGGGCCATGATGCGTACCATCGAAGGCCACCCCATCGCTTGGAAAAAACCGTTCGCCCCCCAGAGGACAACAAGCACCCACAGGACTGATTCAGAAATGGTGTTCTTCGACATAGAGGCAAGGAGCACGCCGAAAATAAGGAGATTCATAGCAACCGACCCGGCCACGCCCATGCTTGCCATTAACCTCGCCCCGAAACGATCCGCCAGTTGTCCACTCACGAATTGTCCTACGGCATATGCCACGGTCAGTGCGGATAGAATCATGCCAAATTGTGCCGTGTCCCACTGAAACGTTTCACATAACCGCGTTTTTGCCATCGGCATGTTGTAACGGCACAGGTAGTAGGCGAAATAGGTGATCCAGACCGTCCAAAAAATCCTTTTCTGCCATTGCTTCATATAGCATACAACTCCTTCTGCGCAGCCATTCACCCAGTTCCCGAATACACTTTCACCCGAAGGGCGCAACCAACGGTTTATTGAGTATGAACTCGCCCTTGCACTGGTTTCAAGAGCGGGCCGGAAGAAATCCTGTTGTCAACGGCCATTGGACCGGCGCCACGGCGAATGCATTTCACGGGTATCGAACGACATAGTTGAAGGCATTTGTGAAATAAGCCATTTTCTCCTCTGTACAAATGAAAAAGCAACGATTCGGCCAAGAAAATCCAGTAATATACCAGTATATGTTGGTTTTTGAGAAAAGCGCTATTTCGCAGTTGATTCTCTCATTGCAGAAGCCCGTGGTATCCTAGAGTACGCCGCTTGGCATTGATTCTTTTTCTGTAAAAGCGATATCATGGATTCATGATAAATAATGTGGCTGAACGCGAAGTTATAGAGAGCATCAAACGATATATGCAGGCTGTGGAAAACGCCGGCATACCAGTATCGTTTGTCATTCTATTCGGTTCACAAGCGCTAGGCAATACACACCCATGGAGTGATATTGATCTCATTGTAGTTTCCCCGCATTTTGATGATCAAAAACAGCGTGAAGATATCAATTTATTGTGGCGCATTGCCGCACGAGTTGACAGCCGCATCGAGCCAGTCGCTTGCGGCCTTCAACAATGGAAAGATGACACTTCCAGCGCTATCATTGAAATTGCCCGCCGCGAAGGGCAACAAATACAAGCAGCATAAACAAACGAATGGCAAACTCAGTGTGTAGAACGCCGTTATTCAATCATGGTAATTCCAGACGTATTTTCTTGGGTAAGAAGGGGATACTCATGTGCGGATTAGGCTTCTTGATTCTCCTAATGGCTGTATCTAATGCCTCCGCTGCCGCTAATGAAATCACCGCACAGCAGGCCGAACTGAAACTCCGCGAGTATTTCGAATATCCCCGAAAGCCGTTGAAAGAATGCGGTTATTCAGGGCTTTACCCTTCCTACGATGCGCTCAAAGCCACATCGAATTCCCCGGCACTAATTTTTACATCGCGCGAGGATGCGGGAAGAGATCATCCATGTAAAAACTATCCCGTTATATTGACATCATCCGGCAAAGAATGGTGGAGTGTAGAAACCAAACTCTATAGTTGGAACTGGGACGATGTCTGGACTACGCCGGATCGTTCCAAAATTTGGGCCATCCTATCTTTTAATTGTGGAGATCCTGGCGGTAATGCATTAATTCTGTATAGCGCTGATGGCGGCTGGACTTGGATAACATTATCCAAGGTGGATTTTTATAACCGTTTGGATGCTTATGGTACTTTTCGTATGGCCCCTGATGGGCATGGGGTAATGGTGGTAGGCTGGGATGATGAGAATGATGGACGGTGCCGTATATGCAATCCCGAGGAATGTTGTGACAACTGCCGTGGACTTGATCTTTTCAGAACGCATGATTGGGGCGCCACATGGGATAAACCGATAAGCATTCACGGGCGTATGAATATACTCAAAGAGCGCAAAGATGCTGACACCATACTTCTCACTGAGTCCATTCAGGAATTCACATCGTTAAGTTTTAAAAAACTTCAGGAGCATTTCCAAACAATTCCGGCTAAACCTAACTCAAACCAACTACCAGGTGCGGTTAGCTTGGCCTTTGATGGAGATCTACTGCGCAAAGCCAAGGTTCCAACCAAGAGTCAGAAGACTTTCCTGGAGATCTCGGAAGGTACGACAAAAGGTGAACCACAATTTCCCTATATCTTAGAATGGGGATGCAAAGATGAAAGGAAACCTCCTCTACTCATCAAGCTTCCCTACGCTGGGTATCAATGGCAGGCTTGGAATTGGAGCAGTTTTGGAATCCTTCAACAAGCAAATCAGAAAGAGGGCACAACGTGGATTATTGCACACCTGAATAAGGAACAGGTTTGGATCGCGGGAAGTCTTCCCAGCCTTCCGAGTGAGCCATACTCTTTTAATTACATCTATGATTATCAAAATGGTGAACTTGAACTGCATGTCCGACGGTTGCTTAAAGCGGATGATAATACAGAGCCGGGCCGGTATGTGTATCGCAGTGTGGATGGCGGCCTATCATGGATGAAACCAAAATTCGAGGCGGACGTGCTGCAGCCAGCCATCTCGTATATGTTACGGATCGCGGTTGCCCTGGACAATGAATCCGACATTACACTCCGCAAAATCATGGACAGCGCACTTTCAGACATACAACAAAGCAATGTAGAACGGCAATCACCTCCGATTAAATCACCTACCGTTTTGGAATTAGTGGAATTGTTCCGTAAAACACATTGGTATATGCCTGCATTTGGTGATGAGTACATTGACTCTTTGGGCTGCCCGATCGGAGAACCTGCCTTACACTTCGCTGTCATGTATCATAACGGCTCGCTGGACTTGCTTAAAGCACTTGTACATGCCGGGGCTGATCTGCACATCCGATCACAGTATTATAAAGAAAGCGTGCTGGATTATGCCGTGCGCAAAAACGCCCAGGAAGCAATCGAATATCTTCGCGCTCAGCCGTTTAATTGGGGAGAATCTGACAAAGAAGGTCAAACATCGTTGCATTGGCTTGCCTCATATCTCTCTCATGGCAATTGGGTGGGCAGTCCAGAGGAAATCACGGAGAGAATGATTGTACATGCTGGGTTCTTGCTAGAACAAGGTGCGGATGTCAACGCAAAAGATCAGAATGGACAAACCGTTCTCGATGTGGCCCTTGCCCAAAAAGCGCCTGCCGAACTTATACAAGTGTTTATTAAACACGGTGCAATTCAGGAAAAGAAGCTGGAAAACGGCAGATAATTTTTTTATTTCTTACACCATGCCTAATAAACAACAGATACAATTGTCCTATATTGCGTCCATCTCCCTGAAAAATACATGTGCAATATTACGAAACTGCGGTCACAAGGCAAAAAAGCCGCTTGACATTTGGAAAGTGGTTTGACATAATCAACTAATACTATCGGAAAATGAATTAGTCCCTCTGTTGTCAAGAGTGGGAATGAAGTAACAACTGGATTATTTTTCACTTGTAGTTAACACATATGAGGTGTGATGCTAAGAAAGGAGGCGTGATGAGGCATTGTGTATGCGAAGAGTGTGGGCAGTCGGTCCCGATGAACAAATCATTCTCCGTTGAGGGCCGTAATCTGTGCGGAGAGTGTGCAGACGCATCTTTTGCGGGAATACCAAACAATAACATCGATACTACGATTTGCTTCAAGTGTGGGGCCGACGCAGGGGATCAGGACTTGCCGTTGATGGCCTCGCTTCCCGTATGCGGGGTGTGTGAGGAATTTTTCCGCAACCGTCCCTTTCCCCTCTGGGTGAAAGCAGCATCTTTTGCCCTAGCGGTCATCGTGGTATTCGCCTTGGTTTGGAATTCCCGCTTTATCCTGGCCTATACCGAGTTGCGGCAAATGGAAACAGCCATAGCTGATGCTGATCTGAAAAAAGTTGAATCGCTTATTACATCTGTAGCCAACCGTATACCGGAAAAGCTTGTTTTCAAGACTATGATGAACTATTGGCATGGCATCGCACTACTAAGAGACGACAGGTGCCAGGAAGCGCTTTCATGTTTCAAGATGTGTAAGAATTCTCCAGATCTCCCCCCCAAAGAGATAGACTCCCTGATCAAAAATGCAGCATTAGGCGTGGCCTTCAACGATGGCAATTATGATGAATTCCTCAGGTTGTCTTTGGATATGGCCAAGGCCTCTCCACGGGATGCCTTTGCACTGGGAAGCGTGGCCTCCGCGTATGCATGCAAGTATGCGAAAGAGGACAACGAAGAGTATCGGCAGAAATCTCTCGAATTCCTTGAAAAGGCGAATGCCTTGAATCCAGGTCCTGAGTTCGACGAATTCAAAATGCGTGTTCACCATCGTTTGTTCACCCATGAGATCGTTACAGCGAATGAATTCTGGAAAAAATTCCCGAACGGCTGGTATCCCGAAAAGGAGAGGCAACCATGATTATACCTGGGTTTCTTGTTTCGATCGCCACATTTCCTGGGGTGATCACGCATGAAGTCGCTCATATGCTGTTCTGTAAGTGGCGTAAAATTGCCGTGCTTGATGTATGCTTCTTCCGGTTTGGCAATCCGGCCGGTTATGTGGTCCATGAACAGACAGATGATTTTATGACTTCATTCCTAATTTCCATAGGGCCTTTCATTGTGAACTCGCTCCTGTGCATCATTATCTGTTTTCCGGCTTATCTTCCGGTGCGCTTCTTCGGCGTCGAAGATCCCCTGTCGTATTTTCTGCTATGGCTTGGCCTTTCCATTGGTATGCATGCATTCCCCTCAAATCAGGATGCCTCCAACCTATACAAGCAAGCGAAAATAGCGGTACGAACTGGGAATCCCCTTGCCCTGGTGAGTTTCCCCTTGGTGTTGCTCATCTATATTGCAAACATTTCGTCTATCGTCTGGGCCGATTTGGCCTATGGCATCGCACTCGGCATCGGACTGCCCGCGTTGTTATTCTAAAGGGGAAAAATGGCGTCCCCAACGAGATTTGAACCCGTGCCGCAGCCTTGAAAGGGCTGTGTCCTAAATAATAGGAATCTACACCTTATATGGGACATAAATCCCACCCCATTCAGGTTTAAAGTCTTTCGTATTGCGTGAGACCAGTACCGCATTGTTCGTTTGCGCAGTGGCAAAAATGATGGCATCTGGCAGCCTCATGTGATATGACAATGTTAGTGTCAAAAACGGCCGTCATGAGCGGTCATCCCATTCTGTGCGAAGCGAGTACTGATAGTTGAGAGCGTCTATATGCCTTCCGCTCCAGGAACCAAAGGCGGAATGCTGGCGCAAAGAGGTTTTTTTAGGGTGTTGCTCTGCACTCCGCAATTGTTGTTGTAAGAACGAGATAAAATCCAGCACCTCAGTCTGTTTGTCAGGCGGCAACCGGAGTAGTTGTTCTTGGATCTGCTCTACCGGGCTCATTACCTCCTCCTTTTATGCACTCACGAAACCTCGTCTTTTCGTTTTAATTATACACTTCTTTCAAGAAAGCACAAACTAAAACCCTAGCCTTGCCAGGGCAACCGTATACAAACGTGTGTCTGCGGTGTTGGTGAGGATGACCAATGAGAGAAAAAAATGGCGTCCCCAACGAGATTTGAACTCGTGCCGCAGCCTTGAAAGGGCTGTGTCCTAACCAGGCTAGACGATGGGGACGCAGAGCATTAGCACATTAAAATGTTAGTGAGTATTGCGGGCGGATGTCCCGCGCGCGGATTCATACCCGAAATGCACGTATACTATACCAAATGAAGCGGGGGCATGTCAAAAAAACAGATTGACGCATCACTCGCTATGCTCATTTCTTCGTAGAAACACAAGACAACAGGGGATGTAAACCAGTGGGAAGACTGGGAGGTCTGGGAAGACTAGGAAAACTGGGAGAATAGGACCAAGAGGACCGAAAGGATCGAAAGGACTAAGAGGATAGGGCAAAAGAAGTGGAAGCAGCGATAAAAGAGGACACGATGGTAATAGACGTATGGACGCATTGGGTGTGTCTTCTCAGTTCACCCAGGCGCTGACTATATTATTTTGTTGATTATTCCGGGGTTTGGGCCAGGAGTTTGGCGAGGCGGATTTCGGATTGGATGGCGGCTCGCACGGTATGATAATTAATTTTCCAAGCATGGGCCATATGGGTCCAGAGCAGGGTGTTGTTTTCGTCGAACAGGGGCCACCACTCCCCCACCTTGTGGTTGATTACGACGTCCATTACGAAGCGGTGAATGTTCGCGTAGGCGTCGAGATATTTATCACAACCAAACATGAGGCAAGCATCCAGAAATCCCGTCAGTGCTTCGGATTGCTGCCAGAACTCCTTGTTTTTCTCGCGGGCGGGGCCATCATGCGGGCCTTCGCAATACACGCCACCCTTTTCCCAGTCAACGCCATATTTGATCGCATGGTCGAAAATTTTCCGCATACCGTCTTTATACGGTTCCAACTCCATGCCAAGAATATGGAGGGAATGTTTGAGCAGCCAGTTGAACTCAATGTTATGGCCGAAACTGGTGTTATTCAATGGACGTCCTTCATCATCCTCCACATCGCGGTCCGCGCCCCAGACATTTTTAAAGAGGATGGCGCGCAAGGGTGTCCAATCGAAGCTGAACTGGGCAAGGCCCGTGCCAAATTTGGGATGAATGATGTGTTTGAAGATCAAATTAATGATATTTTGAGTTTCCCATTTATGTTGGGGATTGCCAGTGGCTTCATAGAGGTTGGTGAAGGCCTCCATGAGGTGCATGTGCACGTCGAAGGATTTGCGGTCACCGCCATAGACGCCGGGCTTCTTAAAACTCCAGTCTTCCTCGAAAAATTCTCCCACGCCGCCATAGGCAAGGTCAGCAGCGCGTGTTTTGAGGACGGAAAGGGTTTCTTCGGCATATTCCAGGGCCCGCTGATCACCCGAGGCCATGGCATACTCACTCAGAGCATAAATGGCAAAGGAATGGCCGTACATGATTTTGCTGCGGTCGTGCGGCGTGCCATCCTGCTCGGTAATCCAGAACCAGCCGCTGTTTCGTTCATCCCAGAAATGCTTGATGAGGAAATCGACGCCCTGTTTGGCGATATCGAGGAAATCCTTGCCCGCCACCCCTGCGCGATATGCGGAGGAATAGGTATAAATCATCCGGTTCTGGCAGATAATGGTTTTCAAGGTCTCGCCGGTGGGATTGCCGTCCTTGTCAAGATAGGTTAAAAATCCACCGTATTGTTTGTCCACGCCGCGCACGGCCCAAAAGGGCAACAATTCCTTGTAGAGATGGTGGCGCATTTCTTCCAGCATATGACGGATGCGTTCATGGGTAGTCATGTCATATCCTCCTGCAATAATTCACGAAAAAACACGTTACTTCGATTATTTAAAAAGCAACCCTACGGATTACTGCGCACTGTTTCCGGTTGAATCAGGGGATTGTACAGACGCATTCTGTTGTTCGCTATTGGATGCGCCGTTTTCGGAATCTTTTTTGTTTCGTCCGGCAATCTGATCCCAATAGGCAAAAATTATCCACAACAGGAACGGCAGCGTCAGGAAAAACTGGATAACCGCCGTGGGGAGCTCGCTGGCACTGCGAAGCGCGTCTTGGAATCGTATCACAATGGCGATATACAGAATATGACCGGTAATGAGAATTCCGCATCCATATAGCAGCACCTTCAGGCGGCGCAGCCAGCCCAATTTTGCCGTGGCAAGCACTAATGCGATGTATGGCGGGATGTTGGTAACCAGCAACGCGATGCTCATGGCGGGTTCGCGTTGGCCAATTCGGAAAATAAGTTTTGTGCCGGTGTTAAACAGGCCTTGCGCCGAAATGTATCCGAAGTCGATGGGCACGCCGAAGATATGCTTTGCGATGGCGCCAGAGGTTTGCAGAAGGAAATACCCGTAATAGGGGATGACGGTCCACCAGGCCAACACCAACACGGAAACCGCGATCAGAAACTTAGCGGAGAATAACAGGATATTCCGGGTGCGCGTGCCTTCAAGCAACAGCATTTTTACATAGGACTCCACCCATGTCTGACGGTTGACCAAAAATTCGATCCAGGCCAGCCACACCGCGACAACAAAGACAATATAAATCGCCTGCCACACGTATTGATGCGAAAAATCGAACCACGGTCCCCCGCCATTCAACGCACCGATGACGGCGAGGCAGGTCAGCCGGAAAATATTCACGCAATACATGATGGGAATTCCCAGGAGAACACCTATCAGTTTGCGCCACCACCGTGTGGGAAACGCCATAACCGCCGCGAAAAAAATCGCCATCACTTCGATGGCGCCGCATTCCGACACGACAATGAAGGGAAATGAGTATCCACGGCCCGCCTCAGCGCCCTTTTTCGCTTTCAAGGCCTCGATCTCGCTTTGAATTTCCTGCTTTTTCCGGGCGCGTTCCGATGCGGATATGCCGTGTGCATTTTCCAACTCCGCCAGCCGGTCCTCGTCCATTTTTATCCGCTGGACCGGACTTGCCTTCAGAATGAAATGCACACTGGGGCCGTAAGTTCGTCCCAGTCCTTCCCGGCGATCTTCCAGTGATTTATAGGACCACCGTTCCCAGGCGGTAAGCGGGGCATCGGACATTTGCGCCACTTCCTCCGGGGTGGCCTCTTTTTGCCCCCGTTCCCAAGCGGCTATGGTGGCGCGTATCAGCGCTGGATTCGGCAAGTTCTTCCGGACAGGCTCCAGTTCGGAGGAATCGCCGATTTTACTGAGCGCCCAAGAGGTGTGCCGCGCCACCTGAAACAAATACCAATCATTGGCGCGGGTTGGAATGATAAACCGGTATCCGGCCAGGAAAGTCAATACGCATACCACAAACACCGCAATGAAACGATATGAACGGCGCCTCGTTTTCTTTTTTTCCTCGTGCGATATGTCTTTCTTGTCTGTCATTTACACTTTTTCACCATTCTCTAAAGCAATTCACCCCTCTGTGTTAGGCAATCATCACCTGGGGCGGCATGCATATTTTTCCCAATTATAAGAGGTTGAAGCATATCAAGAACAATCCATTTCACGCAAACCCCATCCAGAATGACTCCATCCAGAATGAAAACGTAGGAATTTGTGCTATTTGATGTAAATTTACGAATACTATAAAATACCCAAAGCGTGTGAAGTGCTTAGTGCATGGGTGAAAAATAACAAATGAATTCATTCAAAAAAAGGAGATCCGTCATGAAAAAGCCCGGTTTTACATTGATTGAACTTCTTGTAGTAATTGCCATTATTGGCATTTTGGCCGCGATATTGTTACCGGCGCTGGCGCGTGCACGGGAATCTGCGCGCCGATCCAGTTGTCAAAATAATCTTAAAGAATGGGGATTGGTATATAAAATGTATGCAAATGAATCCAAGGGGGAACGCTGGCCGGTGATACAGATTGGCTATTTTCCGAATCCGGGCGGTGGGCTTACTGAGGATCCCATAGCCGATGCCGGTCCGAACATGTTTTCACTTTATCCGGAGTATATCGCCGATCCGATGATAACGTTCTGCCCTTCGGATGCGAGCTTCTCGGAATCGGTGAAACGCGCACACAATGATGAAGGGGACTGGTGTTTTAACGTTCCCGCGCGTCATGGGGACGATTGTGCACGGGCCATTGATGCGAGTTATCTATACACGGGTTGGGTGTTGGATCGCATCGGCTGCGAGTATCCTCCGTTGGAAATTGACGAGTTGTTGACCCTTCTAACAAGCTTCCTTGATGCCGAAGAGATGCCTCCCAGCGGCAGTACGGCCCCGGCGCAATTTATCTATGGATTGCTCTCTCTCGCCAATGACTTGGTGAGTGCATACGCCAGCGGGGACAAGGGCGCCTTCAATGCGGCGATTGACACGGATATGACGAGTGATGATTTGATCGGCTACGGCAATGGAGGGGGGAACACCGTATACCGTCTCCGTGAGGGCATTGAACGTTTCCTGATAACGGATATTAATAATCCGGCGGCCAGCGCCCAGGCTCAAAGCACCGTATTTGTCATGATGGATCAGGTATCGCTGAAGGCGGAGAGCTACAATCATGTGCCGGGGGGCTGCAATGTATTGTATTTAGACGGACACGTGCAATTTATTCGTTATCAGCCCTGTCCCGGGGGTGAGGCGCCGGTAACCGAAGACATGGCCACCTTGAATGCGCTCTTGAACGGTTGACCGCAAACGGATTTGAGATCAAAACTCCCCAGTTTCCTTGGGAAGCCGGGGAGTTATCGTTGATCGTTCACCATTTCCGGTCTACTTGTTCAATTCCCCTAACTTGGTCTCAATCATGGAGCGAATCTCCTTTACCCGTTCGGTGGTCTCGGCTTCGACGCGCACAACAAGTTTGGGAGCGGTGTTGGACGCGCGGAGCAATCCCCATCCATCGGGAAACTCGATCCGTGCACCGTCAATCGTAAGAACATTCAATCCTTGCGATTGGAAATACGCCGTAGCGCGTTTTATCACTTCAAATTTCGTTTCATCCGTGCTGGGCACTTCAATCTCCGGCGTTACCGGGCGCTTGGGGATCGTAGCCAAATGGGCGCTGAGCGGTTTCTTTCCTGCGGCCAGCAATTCCAACAGCCGCGCCGCACTGTATATGGCGTCATCAAACCCGTACCAGCGATGCTTGAAAAAAATATGCCCGCTCATTTCACCGGCGATTTGGGCTTTTTTCTCAATCATCCCCGCCTTGATATGGGAATGCCCGGTACGCCACATTTCAGGCTTGCCGCCATGCCGTTTAATGTCCTCATAGAGTCCCCGGGAGCACTTCACCTCGCCCATAATCACCGCGCCCGGTTTTTCCTTGAGAATGCTCCGTGCAAACAGCGCCAACAACCGATCCCCCCAAAGAATGTTTCCCTTTTCATCACAGCCGCCCAGGCGATCCACGTCGCCGTCAAAGGCAATGCCCACATCCGCCTTATATTTTTTAACGGTGTTGATGAGCTTTTTCAGGTTATCCGGCTTTGTCGGATCCGGATGATGATTGGGAAAACTGCCATCCACACCGCAATACAGGGGAATAACCTCGCATCCGAGCGCTTCATACAAGGGAACGGCTACCACGCCCCCCACGCCGTTGCCCGCATCCACCACAACGCGCAATTTGCGCTTGAGCTTGATATCACGGAGAATGCGTTTCTGATAGGCCGGAACCATATTCATGCGGGTAATGGTCACAGGACCTTTCGCAACAGGAAATCTGCCTTCCTTCGCCACTTTATAGAGATCTTGAATCTTTTTCCCATAAATGGTGGTTTTGCCAACAGCCACTTTCGTCCCGTTATATTCTTTGGGATTATGGCTCGCGGTGAGCATCAACCCTCCATCCACCTTCAGCGTGTTCAGCGCAAAATAACATACCGGCGTGGGAACCTGACCGATATCGATGACATTGACACCGCAGGAGGTTATGCCGTCAATGGCGGCCTGGGCATACATTTTCCCGGTAAGGCGTCCATCCCGCCCCACCACGAGTGTTTTATGGGGCAGTTTCCCCTTCATGTATGCGACAAGGGCTTTCCCTATGCACTCAAAGACCGACTCGTCTAAGTCTTTATCCACAATGCCCCGAATGTCGTACTCCCGGAAAATGGTTGGATTCAGTTCCATATTTTCCCTTCCTCCCATGGTATTCCACGTTGCACACTTCAAATTCATGAACATTTATACAGTCTATCAGGTTCATGTTTCTTGGATCATCTGTTTTGCAGCCTCTTACACCATCAGGAAGCTATTTGTTCAAAAGTTCCGCCTGCAAGTGCCGCAAGGTTGCTTCTGCAAACAAGGAGGCCCGCTCAATCATGGGCTCCTCCACAGCAGTGACGAGGTCTGCCACACAATTCCAATTGACCGGAAAACGGTTCTTGTCAAGCCCCATAATGGACATTGCCCTATAACCATGGGCCAGCGGGATATGCATGGCGGAGGGCACATGACGCAACACGGCGGGGGTTACATTGAATTCCCCGGCCACTTTTTCCGCGGCGGACACCATGTCTTTAGACGCGGGCATCAAATTAAGCATCCCTTCGCCGGTAAGATAATGAAGCGTCCCTGCGCCCACAGCCTCCAGATTCAGTATGTACGTCTGCTCTTCGTCCAGACGGTTGGATTTGAGCAGGCGGTGAATTCCACTCATCCAGGCCTCCTGACTACCGGCGGCCACCAGCCATACGTCCGCCGTTTCAATGGGTTGCCGGGCAAGACGTTCACATAGATTCAAGAGGGCGGCTACCCCGGATGCGTTATTGTTGGCGCCGCGGATATCGTCTGTCTGGGAGGAGGAAATGAAAAGGAACGCCGCTACACTCAGCAAACACAACACACTGGCCCAGCGCACATACAAGGCATAGGGCTGCGCCGTGTCCGTAAACACGCCCAACGCTTCGGTAAAACACGACGCCGTCACAATCACCATGCAAAAGACAACCAAGTGATGAATGGGCCGTATCCAGCGTATTCGCCCGGGCTGGGTCATCGGTCCCGCATAGCCGCTGTCATAATATGCGGTGATGATAAAGAGATGCTCGGGCCTGGGTGCCAGGAAGCGCGCCATTACGTTTTGTGTTTCATAATGTGGCATAAACCGGGAAAAAACCGTAAAGCCTAAAAACTCGGCTAAATAGGCGATAAGGATTCCTGTTCCATAGAGTCCGGCCATAAGCGGCCACCAAAAGGCAAACAGGGCAACCACCAGGAATTCGCCGTAATAGGAGGCAAACAAATAACTGAAATTGTCAATGCTGTAGAAATCATCGATTTCGGCATTCAGGGTGTGTTCCTTAAATCGTCCCAAAATATATTCGGCGGCACGGCGTTCCTCTTGCGTTTGGGCACTGCGATGCATCAATTGCCCCGCCAGAAACATCATGTCATGCCGTATGCGCTCAAGACTCAAAGAATCACCTCGTGATACTTCATGCCCAAACTCTCCGCCACTGCCCGGCAGGTCAGACGCCCCTGCCAGACATTCAACCCTTTCAATAATGGGGTGATGGCTACACGGTTTTCATCAGGCTCAATTTCCCTTGGGATTCCAATAATCACAGCTTCTTCTCCTTATTGCAGGTGGATATTCATCGTTCAGCGCCCACTAGCATATCATGAAGTTCTTTTATGGCGATAACATGCTATACTTTTCCTATCAATATGAAAAAGGAGCCGCAAACGTGAGGGCCGTGGTACAACGTGTATCGGAAGCGTCCGTCGCCGTGGATGGGAAAGTGATTGGAGCCATCGGGCCGGGCTTGCTGGCCCTGGTGAGCGTAGATGCCGAAGATACGGAACTGGATGCCGGTTACATTTCGGAAAAAATAGCAGGGTTGCGCATTTTCAATGACGATCAGGGGAAATTCAATCTGTCGGTTGAAGACGTGGGACGTGCTGTCCTAGTGGTTTCCCAATTCACCCTGCACGGGGATTGCCGCAAGGGGCGGCGGCCTTCTTTCACCGAGGCGGCGCGTCCGGAGAAAGCCATACCGCTATACGAATCGGTGGCCATGCATTTGCGGGAACGCGGCTTAACGGTGGCGACGGGCGAATTTGGGGCGCATATGACGGTGCATCTCATCAATGACGGCCCGGTCACCCTCTTGCTGGACTCAAGAAAGGTATTTTAATGCGAATCGCCTTGGCGGGCAGTGGACAACTTGCGGCAAGCATGTTATTCCCGCTATTGGATTCGAACCATGAAGTAGCCGCCGTACTATTGGATGGACGCAATATAAAAGGGTTCAAACGTTCATTCTCGCCGTTCTCCGATGCCCTCCTCGGCAATACAGGAGGATTAACCTTTCACGCGCTACGCCATGGTTTGCCGATTG
>Ga0116156_10000388_pt1 | contig 47874 bp, 38 predicted proteins | sample AD_UKC045_MetaG_FD_89891 | JGI IMG/M metagenome (GOLD analysis project Ga0116156, IMG submission 89891) | Active sludge microbial communities of municipal wastewater-treating anaerobic digesters from USA - AD_UKC045_MetaG | ecosystem: Engineered > Bioreactor > Anaerobic > Digestate | place: USA...
GTTTAAAGTCGCGCGGATACGAATCAAAATCTTCGTTCGGCGCAAATTGAGTCGGATTGACGAATATCGATAAAACCGTTATGTCATTTTCTTGTTTTGATTTTTTTAACAAAGATAAATGTCCGTCGTGCAAATATCCCATTGTCGGAACAAATCCGATTTTTTCTCCGTTCCGTAAATGACTTAAAGAAATTTTACGCATCGTTCCGATAGATTTTATTGTTTTCATTTTTTATTCAAACCGCTTTTATTGCATCAACGCTTCATTACGAATTACAATTTTCAGATTAAAATTTTATTCTGCAACATTATATAATAATACCGATAAAAAATGCAAGACTGTTTATTTTTTTTAAAAGATACTCGAATCGGATAAAACAAATCCGCATTGAATAAATTCTGTATTTGACTCTTTAATAAAAATATTATATAGTATCCAAATAAATGAAAACTTTAATAATTAACGCCGATGATTTCGGACTTTTAAACTGCGTCAACGATGGAATCGCGGACGCTTATAACAATGGAATTTTAACGAGCGCCACCTTGATGATAAATATGTCCGGCGCTCAAGACGCTATAAATACCGCTAAAAAACATGGTATTCCCTGCGGAATACACTTGAATCTTAACGCAGGAAAACCTTTAGCGGCAACAAACGCCGCCAATCCGGAAACCGGCGAATTTTACCGCGACGTTTATAAACTTATCGCTGAAATAAAAAAAGGCTTCATATCAATAAAAGACGTTGAAAAAGAATTATACGCGCAATTGTCAGCGCTATCCGATTCCGGATTAAAAATCACGCATATAGATTCGCACAAACACAGTCATCAGTATTTGCCTATATTTAAAACGGTTGAAAACTTAGCGGAAAAATTCAATATAAAAAAAATAAGAATGTCCGCGGATTTGAATTTTATGCAAGATATTGAAAAAAACGCGGATTTCTATTCCGCAGACTTTTCCTATCAGTCATACATTCAACACCATTTGAAAACCGGAACTTATAAATCGGAATGGTTCGACGATTTCAATTTGTTTTCCGGTTTTTTTTACGCCGGTAAAATGAATTTGGATAATTTTAAAAAAATTTTATATGCTATGCGGAATTGTGAAAAACCGCTCGAACTGATGTTTCATCCGGCTTACAACCGGGCTGAATTGCAGGGTTCTTCTTCTCTAACTCATCATAGAGAAACCGAATTAAAAACATTGGTTTCGCCAGAAGCAATCGAAATAATAAAAAAAAACAATATAAAATTAATTGATTTTTCGTCAACGCCGAAACAAATATGAAATCTACAAAAAACGGACTTTTTTATAAACTGATTCTTCCGTTTATAATAATTATTCTGTTGAGCAATCTTATTAATATTTTATTCATAGGCAAAATTATAAACATCCCATATAATACTGAAACGGATTTAACTATGAGTTCGTTAAAAATTAAAGAAATGTTAATTAAATTCTTTTTGGTGTTGAGTTTCGTTTCTACCTTTTTAATAATATTTGTTTATTCATATTTCATAAGAAGGCACATAATCAAACCCATATACAAAATAATTTCCGCTATGAGGAATATTGGAGCCGGCAATACTGAATTTCAAATACCAATAGACAGAACCGACGAGTTAGGAGAACTTCAGAGTCAATTCGGCAATATGATGAATAACTTAAACAATCTCAATAATGAGCTCGAAAGCATACGCGAAAAAAATTATCAGCTTGAAAAGTTTCAGATACTTTCAAATTTATCAAGCGGAATTTCACACGAAATAAACAATCCTGTTAACAACATATCGCTTATGCTCGAAGTGCTCGGCAAATATCAAGGCGGCAATGAAAAAATATCCGAAATAAAAAATAAAATCGACGCCGAGCTTTCTAAAATTTCCGACATAACAAAAAAATTCAGCGAATTTTCCAGAATATCGTTTCAAGACAAAGAGGAAATATCCGTTGAAACCATTATAAATGAAATCGTTCAAATGCTTGAATTCAGTTTCAGAACAAAAAAATTCGATTTCGAATGTATAAACAATATCAAATCAGAGAAAATAAAAATATTCAAAGAACCGATAAAATTCATAATGATAAATCTCATAAAAAACGCTATAGAATCAATAAAAGACGTTTCCGGTAAAATCGTCGTAATATTTTCTCAATCAAGTAAAACCTATAGTTTTGAAGTGATAGACAACGGAGCCGGCATTGACGAATCTGAAATAAAAAAGATATTCGCGCCATTCTATACAAGTAAAAACAACGGTTCGGGACTCGGTCTTGCCATATCGAAAAAAATGGCAGATATATGCAACGGCGTAATATCGGTTGAAAATAACAAAACAAGCGGAGGCGCGAAATTCACCGTTGAATTTCCAATATGAAAAACAAGATAAAATGCGCTCCTGTGATTTTTTTTATTTTAATTATAACTCCATATTTTTTGCAAGCCCATAATATAAAACTCGGTTTTCTTTATGAAAACTCCGGCGTCGAAGAATACAAACACATTCTTAATCCGGTTTTTTATATTGATTCAAGCGGCTCCGGAAAAAATATTCTGTTGGCAAGAAAATCAAACGCAAATAAAGAAAACAGATTTGAACTTTTGTATCCGCTATTTTCTGCCGTAGACAATTCTTACAAACGGGAAACTCAATTATTCGGAATCTTCAATATTACCGATTATAAAAACGGTTTAGACTGTAAAAGCGATAAAGACTTTATTTTTTTCCCTTCGATAATGACGGGAAAGGACGCGGGCAAACTCTCGTATTTCTGCGTATTTCCTATTGCGGGAAATTTAAAAGGCAAACTTGGAAAAGACGAGATTGATTTTCTTTTTTTCCCTTTGTATATGCGGACAAAATATCAAGGAATAATAATAAATCATTACGCGTATCCTTTATTCGCTTCGGGTCATTCAAAAACCGGTTCGCAATACGTCTATAAAAAAATCTTTCCTTTTTATTCAATTGAAAAGACTAACAAAAAAATTTCCAAAAATATTTTCTGGCCGTTTTACAGAACTGAAACATCTGAAAACGAAAACGGCTCTAAATACAATTCGTTCAGCATTCTTTTTATCTACGGCGAAGACAACAACAAAACAGGAAAATACATTTCATATTTTTATCCGTTTATAAAATTTAAAAAAAATCATTCGGATAAATATCTCTCGGTTTTTCCATTTTACGAACGCATAATAGACGCCGGAATAATAAAAAAAAAATATTGTTTTTTAGCGGGAAAAACCTTTTTCCCCGAAAAACAGATTGAAAAAAAATATTTTTTTTATCCGTTAATAACCCGGTATGACGATAAAACCGGACAAATTTCAAAGTTGAATATTCTTCCTTTTTATAAAAGTTATAAAGAATTAAACGTAAAAAAAGAACAGTTTTTTCCTTTTATAAAAATAAAAAAAATCAACGGACTAATCGTCGAGGCGAACATATTGGCTCTGGACTTATTTTTAAACGAGACTTCCGTAGAAAAAAATTACGCGAGATTCTGGAGAATATTTAATTTTTCAAAAAAGGAAACCGGAACCAAAGCCGATTTATTATATAAAACATTTGAATACGCCAATTCAAATGAATCGACGGGATTCAGTTTTTTTCCGTTATTTTCAATAATAAAAAATAAAGAAACAAATCAAAAACGTTTAAAGTTATTGTTTAATTCAATAAATCTAAATTTTTAAGGAAAAAATTATGAAAAAACATTTTTTTTGTTTGTTGGTAATTTTTTTTAATTTGTTTTGTTTGAATGCTGCCGCTGAAAACGAATACGTCTTAAGTAAAACCGAGTTTGACGCAAAAGATAAAAACTTTTGTATTTTGAACGCGAATAAATCCGGCAGATATTATATAGAAATTGAAAGTTCCGAAAAACAAGGAACCGCGTTCACTCTGACCGACAAACTATCGGGAGTATCGCGATTATACGGAGAAACTGGCGAAAAAGACGGAGAAGGATATTTTTTGCTCGAAGCCGGAGAATATAAAATTTCAACTTATTCATTAAAAAAAGGGAAAGGCGTATTCCGCATAAAAATTATTTACTCGACGGAAAAAAACCTCGAACCTGAAACTTTATCGGCGAACGAATCAAAACGGATTTCATTAAAAGAAAACGAACAAGCGTCATATTGGATTTATGTTCCGCGGAATCAAATAATATATTTCGAATGCGCGGGAAGAACTATCGACGATTGCCGGTTATGGTTTGAAGGCGAATGGCTGGTTGAAAGCAAAACCTTCAAGAAAGTAATTTTAACCGAAACCGGAAGACAGTTAAACCGGTTAATTTTAGCGGCGGAAGTTAACCAAGGTTATTATTTGCTAACAATCTACGGAGGAAAAAAAAATCAATGGTCAAACGAAGGCGCGGATTTAAGCGAAGCCTCCGCATATCCGGCATATATAAAATACGGGATTAAAGAAATCGGGAATAACATAAGATTTGAAGACTCGTTAACAGAATACGGAGAGAACCTGTATTTATGTTCAAATGAAGCGACGTTTTTTTTAGTTCAGCTTGCGGAAAAAAAAGATTTAGTCATTGAAGTTTCCAATTTTTATTACGACAAAATTTTTGATTTTGAAAATTTCGAACTATCGTCAAGCATCAATAAAAATTCAAAAAATCCCGAAACAAAAATAATTTTAGGGAATTCGAGCTCTGACCATAAAATCGTAAGAATTTCAGGAAATCCGGCTGAAAAATTTTGGTTTCAGATTTTTCAAAGATACGACTATAATGAAATAGCGCTGCCGAATATTCGCTCTACTAATGATTATTGGTTGTCGACGCTCCATTCCGGTTTTCCGCAGGATAATATAGACGCAACCGGAATTCTTGTCAATTTCAAATATAACGGCAAACCGGAAATACTAAAAAAAAGTTTGATTGAAATCAACGCCGATTACGGCTGGTCCCGAAGGTTTAATCTAACCGGCGAAAACACAATATTTTTGGAATTTACCGCATCCGGCAATTATCAAATAAAATCCGAAGGAGTATCGGCAAAATACAGGTTAGAACCTTTTTTAATAAACAAACCCAATGATTACGAGACTCCGGACTGGTCGCAAACAAATAAAAAATTTTATATTGAAAAAGGAATATATGTTTTAACTTTAACGCCGGTAAAAAAAGGAATAATTAATATATCCATAGCAAAACCCGATTTTATCGAAAAATTTTTTAAAAATTCGACGATTCAGGATAATCTCGTTAAAAGCGGAGTTCAATTTTCAGACTTATATTTACAAAACGACGTTTCTTATAAACTCTATTTAAATAAACAATATAGAATCGACAAAGGATTCACAGTCAGACCATATCCTATCGATTTAAACGTTCCGTTGCCGGTAATATTAAATCCGAACCAGCAGATTGAACTTAAATCAATTTCTTTTTCTCAGAAATCAATATTAACAATATCCGGCGGCGAAAAAATCGATTGCTTTTTAGACGGGAATAAAATTGAAAACGGAACACTATTGATAGATTCTTATAACAATAAAATTTTAACTTTAAAGAACAACGGAGATAAAAACTGCCGGATAGTTATACGAACAATTCCGGAATCAATTGAAAAAGAAAAAAATAAAGAAATAATTTCTAATTTCAACGAATTAAAAAAAAATAAATTTGTCGGCTACGAAAAATTATTTGTAAATCAGCCGGTATTTTTTAATTTGGATTATTCAGAACAAAAATCTTTCGAGTTTCAAATTGAAACATCCGGAACTTATAGAATAGAATCAAACGGCAGATTAAAACTGAAAGCTTTTGTAAAAACAAAAATCTCAAAACAATTGTATCAAGAAGAATGCAATGCGGACAACGGAAATTTCGTGATTCAGAATTTTTTCAAAAAAGGAAAATACAATATTACTGTTGAGTCGTCGGATAATACTTCGGGAAGAGCCGGTATTATTATCAAACCGGGTTCTGCGATAGAAATTAAGAATTGCGAAGAACTGAAAGAATACGGTCTTTTGATACCGCCCGATAATTGTTTGTTCGCAGAATTAAACGTAGATTCAAGTTGTTTATATTATATAGAATCGCTCGGTTCAAATCTATTTTTTGACAACCGCATTGAAGACTCGAACGGATGGCCTGTCTCAAATATATTTAAAACTCCAATGATAACCGAACTTGAAAAAGGCGTTTACCGTCTTGTATCGTATCCGCTTACATCCGAAACTTATCGAATATTTAAATTTATCAAGTATGACATTAACAAAAAAAAAGTCGAAGGAAAAGGATTTCATAAAATAAGGTTCGGCGAAATATTAAACAATATCTGGATTGACGCAGAAGACATAAAAAATAGAATGCCGGACAAATACGAATTTTATCTTCCTGCGGCAGCCGAGATTTCAATCGTTTTGACAAATTATATGAAAGGGATAATAAAAAAATCCGGCGAATCAGGGATTTCAGGAATAATCGACAATATAAAAGGATTTACTGGAAAACTTGAAAAAGGAAAATATATTGCGGAAATTGAAAACTCGAGATTCGGAAATTTTATGAATTACGAAATCGGTTTATCGTCAAAAGAATTAATGGCGGGCTCGTCTATATATTCTAATCCTCCGGAAGAACATAAAATATCGATTGGAGAACCCGGCGTCTACAGAATTTTTTCTTTAGGTCAAACGGACGTTCGAGCGGAACTGTTCGATGCAGACGATAAACAGATCGCGGTTTCAGACGACGCGGGAAAAAACTGGAATTTTTCTATATGCAAAACGCTCGGCGAAGGAAAATACAAACTAAAAACCAATTGGGTTTCCAAAAATGAAAACAACCAAAACGCCATAGCCAACAATTTAAATAGCAAGCCGTCAAATCTTGACCGGGTTTGGGAAATAAAAGAAAACGCAAATTATACCGGTTCGGCTATCATAAAGATTTCAGCTAAAAAAATCAATCTTGATGCTCCGGAACTAATGCCTGAAGGAACTGAAAAAGAGATTGAACTCGGCGATAGAATCAAACAAATTGGGTTTATACCCAAAAATGAAATCAGTTCAATATCTCTAAATTCCGATAAAGTTATAATGTTCATTTTAGAAGACTCCAACGGGAAAGAAATATTTTCAAAATCCGATGCGAACATAAATTTAAAAATAATGCTGATTTCCGGCAAAAAATATAATATCAAATTATGCCCGGTTGAAAATATTTCAACGACGGCAGTTTTTAAACTTAACGGCGTAAAACTCCAAAAACAAAACGAGCTGTCGAATATTTTAGGAAAACCATATACGATTTCCGGAGCCGAAATTTTTTCGTCCGGTGAAATTTCAACTTATGAAATAGAATATCTTTCAAATACCGGCAATGAGTTATACTGCCTTGACGAACTCGAAAAACCCTCAATAAGAATAACGCGGCTCTTTGTTCCGCTAAAAGAAAAAACGATTTTCATAACGGGACACGAACGCGGAGAAATCGAATTTAAAATCTCGAAATTCCGGTTGAATGAAGGTAACAATGACGTTTCGTTTGATTGCGGCAGACCTCTAATAATCGACGTTCCTGTCAACAACGGCGAAATAAACTGCGCGGTTGTCAGCTCAGTTTATAATAAATTGGGTTCCGGAATTTTAACAAACGAAAACTCAAATAATGAAAATCAACTCATCGATATTAATAATTTGCGGATAAACGCAGGTTCAAGCGATTTCAATATAAATAATAATTTTACAGTTTTAACCCGGACCGGCAAACTCGTAATTTGGAACGCTGAAAATAATTTTCTCGAAGACCCGGGAATAAACCTTAAAATTAATTTGATAAAAATCAATTTCTCAAAAAATATAATTTTAACAAATAATTTGAATTGTTCTTTGCCTGCAAAGAACTACGCAGTTATAAATCCGGAAAATTCTATGAACCGGATTCAATTTACCATACCTCCAAAGTCGGCCGTATTATCGGAAAAAAACAGTCTTATATCAGAAGCATATTATAATTTTTCAGAGCAATACGAAATCATAAAATTTTCAGAATCTAACTGCCGCTACTATTTAATAAATTTGCAGGATTCTGAAATCGGAACTTATATCGCGGCAAAATCAAGCGATGAAAAGATTGATTCAAAACCTTTTTTTGAAACTCTGACTCAATATTCACGCCGGAAAAAAATATGTTCCGGTTTTGATTCCGGCGATTTGCAATTCATTAATATGACAGGAAACTATGATATATTAAGCTGTATGGATAATACTGGCAAATACGTCGAGTCTGATTCCGTAACGGCATTTTTTAAAAACGTCAGATTAAGTTTACGTCTGAAATCCGGTTTTTTTAAATATTGGTTCGGCGCCAAAGCCAACGCTGAAAACAGATTTGGCGGTTTGGATATTTCAAACGATAAAACTATCCCTCTTACAGAAAATAGAGAAATCGAGATAAAATCTAAAACAGCCGCTTTTGTCGTAAAATCTGATAAGAATGAATTTATAAAATTTTCAAGCGGGGTTCCGCTGGTCTTCAACGCTGTTTACGAAGAGGATTCAAAAAATTTATGCTCGGAAATTTTTGGCGAAAAATCCGGAATTGTATTTCCGAAAGGGGATAATAAAATTTATTTCAGAGGATTTGCGGAAAATACGATTGATAAAATAAGTATTGAAAAAGAAAATATTGAAATTATACAAGACACTTACGGAACGTTTTCAATAATGAACCCAGGCGATATAAAATGTTTTTCATTCAAAATTCCATCGGAAAAAATTATTGGAGTCGGAATAGAATCAGGCGACGAAACTCTCGATTGTTCATTAATAAATTCTAATTTCAAAATCATTAATTCCGGTTATCATCAGATTAATAAACTTGAATCGGGCGATTATTATATCTTGATAAGTCTCGATAAAAAGTATGAAAAACCAGTTCGGTTCAGACCGGTTCTAATCGGAAGATTTATTCCGGAAAATTTTGAACCGGAAGAATATATAAAAAAATATTTTCTTTTACAATGAAATACGGCTTTAGCAATTTGATATTAATTTTATTTCCATATTTTTTTTATATATTAAAACTTATTAGACTGCCTCGGCGTCGTAAGTTAAGTTAAGTTAAGTTAAGTTTATAACTTGATTTTTACAAAATAACTGAGATTACTCGCAAAAATTTTATTTACTCAAAATCTGCAATCGAATTTTGAAAAAGAGCTGAAAGGAAAGGAAAATATTGGTTCCCGGCAATTTTTTAATTGCGTAAAAAAAGACAGCGCAGTTTTTAGATTAAAATTATTGGAACAATTTCTGACTGCTCTTTTTCTAAATAAAAATTTAAAAAAAATCTTGACTTTATTCCTAATGATTGATATGATTTTTAATAATTGGAGAATCAAGTAGCCGCATATAAATAATTTTGAGTTAATTAAATAATATTTAATTCAAAGAATTATTTAGATGAGGAAAGTCCGAACTCCTGGAACTGTTAAGCTATTTGCGCGATTAAACAAAATTTAAAGCGTTAATATTTATTTTCGGATAATGACGGACAAAATTCGGATTACCCGCAAATAAAGTAAACGGTTTCAAAAGAAACGCCGGCTAACGGCCGGGCGCCGCAAGGCGACGGACAGCGCAACAGAAAATATACCGCCCGTATTTTACGGGTAAGGATGAAAAGGTAAGGTAAGAGCTTACCGGGATTTTTAAGCGGCATAAAAAAATACCGCTTAAAACTATCGGAATTTATTCCGAGGGCCGGCAACGGCGTCCGCATTGAAAGCCCCGTTTGGAGCAAGATCAAATAGAAGCCAAATAAAATTTTGGCCGGGTAGATTGCTTGATAATCGGCAGTAATGTCGGTTACAGATAGATGGCTACTGATTCGGTTTTTAGTTAAACTGGATTTACAGAATTCGGCTTATGATTCTCCAATTTTTTTACTTGTTTAAATCCAAAACTATACGCGAAATTAAAAAAATAAAATTTTTCTCTAAACGCCTCTTTTACTTTTTTTATGAATTTTTTAGTTTCGAAAAATATTCGGTTGCTATTCAGTTACTTTTCTAAAGCGTTAAACCGGTTTTAGTTGAATTTTTCACAAGTTTTTAAAACGCTCCCTAATGAATTTTTATTTTAAAAATCTTGACAATTTGAAAATTAGTTGGTATGATAACGCTGATAAGTTAAGGAAAATAATTATAAACGGGAGGAATAAACAAATGACTGTGAAAAATAAATTTTGGGGGAGGACTCCGGACGAATACGCAAGGAATATAATTAAAATAATCGCTTTAAAATACGGCGTTCCTCAGCTTCTTGAAGAAATTTCAAGGGACAATTCTACTCTTTACGGTAAAGACGTCTACATCTGTTTCCGTAGCATAATTGAAGCGGTTGCGTTTAAAGGAAAAACAGCGGAAGAAAAATTGAGGGCTTTAACTGAAGCTAAAAACATATATAATCAAGGAATTTTTTCTCTGACATATGACCAGAAATCATTTATAGTCAAGAATTTGCCTGATTTTGACGAAGTAATCGAAAATTTGAAATTTTTTAAAAATTGTTTTTCTATGAACATCTACAATATGGTTAATACCATATTGACAATGACAAAATGCCAGATAACCGGATACGATATGAATTCGTTATTTCTCGAAGGTATGGCTCATATAGAAAGATTTATTCAATTTTCTTTGTTTACAAATAAAAATTGGAATCTTAAAACCTTACAGTCCGATTCTCCGAAACTTATCATTCCTATCGGAGCCGCCGGTTGCGGAAAATCGACTTTTTATAAAGAATTGGGAAACGTTATTAACATATCTTGCGATAACATCCGATACCTGCTTTTCAAACAACACGGGCCTTGTTTTCAATCTTGGGAAAGCTCTTTAAGCTGGTGGGTCGTTAATTCGCTTACCGATTATTATTTAAACAAAGGATATTCGGTGTTTTATAACGGAGTTAACACCGACCCTCAATACAGATCTCCGATGACTATGGAAGTTCGCGATTCTATATACGAAGGTTTGAAATACAATATAAAACTCGCGTATTTCGAACCGCCGGTCAAACTTAATCCCAACGAACTTAAAGAATTGAAAGATATAAATCTTTGGGCTCAGTCCATTGAAAAAATGGATCTTTCAAAAATTTCTTCAAACGTGAAAAAAATAATGGAAATGATAAAAAATAATTTTGAAAGAACAATGCAGAGAACAAAAGAAATCCGCGAAGGAATAAGAGAGCAGGATCCGTTTGATATTCTGTATTCGGTTCCGGCTCCCATAGTCAAAATGTTTGTCGAACAAAATTTTGATTTGCCAAAAACTGAAAACGTTACGATTATTCCGCGAAAAGAAATTCCGGACGAATCGGAACGTATAAAATTTTACCGCGGTTTTGCGGATAAAATTATGAACGGTTAATTTAATAAATTAATCAATATTTTTTTTTTGACCGTGATTTCTTCTTTCTCGGAAAAAATTATATAATATAATAATTGCGGCTCGTATTTTTTTATGATATTCCAGATTTTTAAAGAATACACATTCTCGAAAATTTCTATCTTGGATTTAACCGAAATCCATTTTTCGGAGCCGATAGCTTGAGAAAAAGTTTTTACGGTCAAATTATTTTTTTCCCGAAGTTTCGTTATTTCAGCCATCTGTTTCTCATCAAGATTTAATTCCGATTTTAAAACCGTATCGCTCGCCGAAGATATGTCAATTTTAGTATCGTTGGAATTTCCTGTAGAATCAACCTGAATTTCAGACGTATAATATTTCTCAAAACAGGGCGCGTCCGGCTGAAAAATATAATCTTTTTTTTCCCTCAATCCGCGTATTTTCGACAATTCAAAAATATTCCTGATTCCGGCGTTTGCAGGCTCGTAATCATAACCGTTCGTTTTATAATAATTCTTTTCCGCGCCGTTTAATCTTTCCAAATCGTCTCCGTCAATCCAATCCAGTATTGAATCCGCAATAACTTGAGCTTCTCCTTCGTCTTCGATTATTTTTTTTGCCGTTTCTATAAGCTCTTCTTTTTTCACACGATTTATATTCGTCTTTCTATTTTCGCAGTCAAGTATGTAATTAATTTCCGAGCCGCCTATTTGAACGCTCGCCGGCTTGTCTTTTATGATATTTTTTCCCGCGCCCGCATCGTATAAAATTTTTTCTTTGACCCCTTCAAGCGCGTATTGAATTTTATAAAAATTGTAATTATTCCTTTCTCCGTATAATTGATTTTCAAACGTCTTATGCATTGAGATAAGAAATACCGATAATATTAAAAATAAAAATAATACTGACACTAACGCGGCTCCCGACCTGCAATGTCCGGTATTTCCATTTAAAATTTCAGATATTTTCATAAAATATTCCAGACCGCCTCGGTTCCGTTTTCTCCGCTAATCAGCCTCGCGGATTCAGGCGTTTTTATTTTGCCGCTTGTTTCAATTCTGTCCGCCCACTCGCCTTCCAATAAAAATTGAAACTTTAATTTTTCCGTATAAATCCGGCAGATTACGGTTTGATAATTCGAGGCGTTAATATCATAAGCGTTTTTTTCTTTGTTCGGGATATAGACTTTTCCGCTATCCTCAACTTTTTCCGTAATCGGCGATATTTTTTTTATTTCCCAAACTTTATCATTACGTTCCAATTTTATATTCAAATATTCCGCGCCGTTTTCCGTTTCATAACATATTTTTATTGCGTCCGCTGAAAACTCGCAAACCGCGTCCGTATCCGTTTTTATACTTTTTAAAGCGAGATATACTTCATTATAAAATCCGGAAAATTCCGATATTTCAAGATATTTTTTCGAGTTGCTTTTTTTTACGCCTGTAGTTATCCTGAAAATTCCCGTTATTATCAACAATAAAATAACGCTTACCGAGATTGAAATCAGAATTTCAAACAATGTGAATCCATTATTTTTTTTTGAGATTGACAATAGTTATAAACTCCCTGTCTGATTTTTGATTTAAAATTTTAAATCTTAATTCAAATAAATCGTTAGAATCATCATAGACTTTTTTTGAAACTAATTTCCATTCGATTATGCTTCCGTTCATTTCTCTTTTTCCTGAAACGTTTTCTTTTTCAGCGGACATGATTTTTTCTCTATCGTTCTGTAATTCCTCAAAAACTGAAACCGCAGAAATTGTACTGTTTTTTTTCTGGAGCTTTGTGAAATTACGGTAATTATCGACAATAAGCAATACTAAAGAAATACAAAAACCGACAAGAACCAAACTTATTAAAATCTCTATAAGAGAAAAACCTTTTTCAGAAATTTTCATATTAGTTTTTTTAACCGAGTTCAAAACTCGTAATCCCGAAAATTTTATTTATCGGCAATTCCGGAATATTTTTATTAAACATCCTTGCAGTGGCAAAAACTTTTTTCATTTTACGCTTAATTGTTATTTTTACCGCAGATTGATTTATTTCAGGAATATCAAGAAAATATTTTTCATCAGGAATTTTAGAAATCAACGCGTCAAGCAATATTTCTGCCACATCGACATTTTCCGCGAATAATGGGCCGATTTTGTATCCTATCCCGCATTTTCGAATTATACCGTATCCGTATATCGCCGCATTTTTTTTATAAACAAATCCGTAACTTTCAGGAATAATAATCCAATTCTTTAAAAATTCAGTTCTTGGAACCGGAAAAAATTTATTGTCAAATTCCAGTATTTCAAGATAATTTATTTTTGAAATATCAAAAATATTGGAACGAATTTTTGGAAGGATGTTAGAAGCTATTCCTTCATAACGGGCGTTTTGATACGCGTATTTGAATCCGTAGAATTCATAGTTTTTAACCTTCTCCAAAACTCCGTCTATTCCTATATTCGCGTCATTCAAATAATTTAAAGCAGTCTTTCCAAGATGAATCCCTATCGTATGTCCGCGCAATTCTTTCTTTACAATATAAAAACCTATGAATCCAAATTCTTTCCCGTAAGAAACAGCCGATATTACGCCGGCAGGATTTCCGTTCAGTTCAGCTATAAAAAAACCGGACGGGTCGGTATTATAAAATACCTCTCCGTCATATAAACCCGGATTCCAACCTTCCTCAGCCGCCATATCTATCGCTATGCCAATCTCGTCTTTCTGCATATTTCTTATGATAAGATTTTTCATTTTTATACTCGCTTTAAAATGAATTTAACGACCTTTCAGCGTATTTCAAATATCGTTCTTTCTTATTTTTTATAAGATTATTCAAAGGTTTCATTAATCCGAAATTAGCGTTCATAGGCTGAAACCCTTTTGAATTTTCAGGATTTGTAATATAAGAAATCAAATTGTTTATCATAGAAAACTCTGGCAATATCATAAAAGCTTGCGAATTTATAATATTAGCGGCGTTGACGCCGGCAATTAATCCGGTTGCTATTGATTCGACATATCCTTCCACTCCGGTTAATTGTCCTGAAATAAAAATATTCGGAAAGGTTTTAAGATTCAAATTTTTCGATAAATTTTCAGGCGAATTAATATAAGAATTTCTGTGCATACTTCCTTTTCGCGCAAACTCCGCTTTTTCAAGACCGGGCAGCGTCCTAAATATTCTTTCCTGCTCTCCGTATTTCAAACACGTTTGAAATCCCACCATATTATATATTGAACCCTCGGAGTTTTCTCTTCTTAATTGTATAACTGCAAATGGTTTTGAACCGTCGCGGTAATTGAATCCTACGGGTTTCATTGTCCCGAATCGTAACGTGTCAAATCCTGACTTGGCTATTCGCTCAATCGGCATACATCCTTGAAAAAATTTATTCTCTTCAAAATGCTCCGGATTATGAATTTCAGCCGAGTTAAGTCTATCGTAAAATTCAGTATATTCTTTTTTATTTAATAATATATTTAAATAATCTCCGGTTCCCAAGTCTCCGTATCTATTGCCAAATATTACGGAACTATTTTCAAAATCAATTGAATCAGCGTATATAATAGGAGCAATAGCGTCGAAAAAATACAGCGAATCCGCAGTTAAAAATCTTTTCAGGTTTTCAAATAATTTATCGGAAATTAAAGGTCCCGCCGCTATTACCGTTATAACAGAATCGTCAATGTCAACGCATTCTTCATTCTTAACTGTTATGTTTTTATTGGAAACAATTAAATCCGTGATTTTTTCCGAAAATAATTTTCTGTCAACGCTTAATGATTTTCCGGCGGGCAACGCGAGCTTGAAAGCCTCGTCAATTAAAAAACTTTTTAGTTTCATTAATTCCCGTTTTAATAAACCGTGCGCGTTTGAGGTTTCCAATGATTTCAATGAATTCGAGCAAACAAGCTCGCAGAATGTCGGGAGCTTATGAGCCGGAGAATATTTTTCCGGTTTCATTTCATACAGAATAGTTTTTATTCCGCGGCTTGCCAATTGCAACGCGGCTTCGCAGCCGGCTAATCCGGCGCCTATTACGTTCGCATACTTTTCTGAAATCATAGAATATATTCCTTTTCAATTTGATAATTATATTTATATTTTTCTTAATGATAAATCTAATTATAATGCGCTATTACTTTTGTTATTTTTGCGGACTCGTCAAAAAACATTACCTCAATCGCCATTTTATTCATCACAGATTTATAATAAATCGCTATGGTGTCAATACTTTTCGCAACCTCTATCAGTTCAAATTTTAAATCGGGAATTTTTTTTAAAGCTTCATTCCAATAATTTCTAATTTTTTTTTTCCCTTTTAACATTCCTGTTTCAATGCCCAACGCTACTTTTATCATCGGAGTTGTGATTTCAAATTCCTCGCTATAGTGTTCAAGTATTTTTTCAATATTATGCGAATTCCATAATCCTATCCATTCATTAGCAAACTTTTTAGCATCTGGTAACATAATTCCTCCATTTATTCATATAAAAGTTTATAATTTTTTTTGTATATCTTTATAAAAATTATTTTATAATATTTAAGTTTTGTTAAATGTAAATATTTTTTTGAGTTCGCTTCGATTTTTCGGCTTGAGCTCGGTCGGAAATTGTTCCAATAATTTTTATAAACTTTTCGTATATCATTACAGTTGTTTATATGAAAAGTAAATATTAAATAAACGACGCTAAAAGTTGCGACAAGATGCAAAGAGCGTCGAATTTCACATAGCCGTTGATGAAATCAACGGTTAATAAAAAAAATATGAAAACGACCCTGAACAAGGGTCGAATTTCAAGACAGCATTAAATTCAACCCTTTCAGGGTTGTATCTTCAAGTTTTTTAATACCGCAGGTTTCACCTGCGGTTACTTGAAATTCAACCGCGTTCGCGGTTGAAGATTATTAAAATCGTATTTTCTTTAGAAAACTAAAAAAATAGCTTTATGTTTCTTACTGACCGTTTCGCCTGATTGTTAAGTAAAAAAGTGGAACTTTTTGGAAGCGCATTCTTCGGCTTTTCGGTTTTGAAATTTTCGACTTTTTTTATTTGGGATTGTAATAATAAAAAAAGGAATCATTTCCCCAAAAATACGATGTTCATTAATAACGCCGACAAGAAACATACCTATAAAATATAAAATAAAAACATACATTATTTTTTGTAAATGATTATTTTTTATAAATCGAAAACAAAATATAATAATAATAAATAAAATATTGGTTATAATTTTTATATTATTTGAATTTGTTCTATTTATACAATTCATATTTATTTTTTTTAATTTAATTTTCTTTAGACGGATTTCAGAAAAAAATAATTCTCATGCAAAAAATTAAATTTTCTTTTCCGACAAATTCCGGCGTAAGCGGTTTAAATATAAACCCGAAATTATCGGTCCAATAATTGGTATAAATATATTGACAATCAGCAATAAGATTTTTTTGCGGTTCATTATATTCGATATTGATATTTTAAAAATTAAGTATAAAGAATAAATATACAGTAATATTATTAGTATCATTATCGTATTGGCTATAATTGAAAAATTAATATCTATCATACTATTTCCCCTTTTAAATTAAATCCGGATAATGAAACAAAAAAATTTAATCTTTGTTCCCAATTTAGTATTTCAACAATCAAGATAAACTCATTTAATGCAGTTGGAAAAAATGAAGTTTTTCAAAACATTGCTGTCGCTTGTTAAAACTTCTAAAAACGCAAAAACTGCGTAGTATCGTTTTGTTCATTTGAAAAATTGCTAAACCATAGAGTTTTACTTTGCTTTCAGCAATTTTTCAAAATCTTATTGCAGTTTTTGAATTAAATGAAGTTATCTTCTTTCTCCAATATAATCGCATAACAAGTCTGTAACTTTTTTATACTTTTTCATATTGGTTCCCTTATTTAATAGCGAATATGCCCCAGTTTCATTGTTTATCAAGAATTCAACCGTTGCAACCCTTAATACTTGCTTTTCTATCGCTTCATCGTATAGCAAAAGTATATTTGAATTTGTTTCAGCTATTTTTTTCAGTTTATCAATTTCTATCTTAGGCAAATCAAAAATCACAACATTATTACCGAACGGATCAATATTATGTATATCCGAATATGTAATATCGCCTTTTGCTAATCCCGCGCGAATGCCCGGACTATTGTAGACCACGACATCAGCATTTGTTTCTTCTTTTATTGCAGTTAGAACAAAATCGCCGATAGGTGAACGACGGCTTAAACTGTGAGAATAATCTTTTTCTATTCTACCAACTTTTTTATTTAATTTTTTAAAATTACTCGCATTTTCAGCAATGACTTTATCTTTAATTAATTTATCAATTGGATCGTTATCTTTAAAAAAATATTCCTTTTCAGATAACAATCTAACCTTTTTTTGTTTTTTACCTGACACCGGAATATATTTGATTTTCAAATGAGCAATATTATTACCTCTTCTTACTCCATTGGTTACTGAAGTAATTATTGAATATATTTTTGTTAATTCATCTTTATCCGGCGGATAATATTGCGACCAGTGTCCTAATATAATGTCAACTCCCATTTTTTTATATTCATTCCAATCTCGATTGATAGCATCGTGAGCCAATAAAACTATTAAATCAACTTTCTGATTTTTTAAATCATCAATAATTTTTTTATGTTCAATATATGTTTGCTTTTCTTCATCAGGAGAGTAAATAATGCTTATGACTCCAAGTGAAATATTGTCTTTTTTAATTATAGCGCTTTTTGCAACAGTAGTTGAAATTTGATATTTTTTATAAAATTGATTGTTTTCGCCGATTAGAGGCATTTTTAATTCAGGCAAGGCTGGCGAATTTACATCAAGGTTTCCTAAAACAATTGCATCAAAATTACAACTATTAACTAAAAGCGCCGGACTTTTTCCGTCTGTGATATTAGCTATTGAACTTCCCCATAGCGCATCGCCGCAGTCAAATAAAAATGTAGTTTCATCTTTAGTTAATAATTTATCGACATATCCTTTAATCATCGGAAATCCGCCGTAGTTATTCTGGTTTTCTAAATATCCATTTATTGCGCCAGTATGAACGAAATTAATTATTTTTGAACTACAAGATGAAAATAGTAAAGCATTTAAACAAACAATTTGTATTAATATTTTTTTCATAGTAAGCAGCTCTCTTTATTAAAGATGATTTCAACTACCTCAACATACTCAGATTCCGCAATTTCTTATATTGCTACAAAAATGAAAAACTTTTTAACTGTTTAGAAAAGAGTTTGAAGAATGACTTTCTGACAATTGATAAATTTCTATTTTAAATTTTTTTTGTAAAACTTATTTTTATTATTAGAATTAACAAAAAGGTTTTCTAATTCGGTAGATATTGATTCCGCTTTACCCAACCACAAAATTCCATTTGAATTCAGCGAATTATAAAATTTTTTTAAAATCGAATTCTGTAACGGTTTGGTAAAATATATAAAAACGTTTCTGCAAACTATTAAATCAACATTTTCCAAAAAACCGGACGATACGAGCGAATGAAAATCAAAATGAATGTTTTTCTTTATTTCATCGGATACCGCTACGGTATTCAAGGTTTCTGGCAGAATATATTTTTTAGCGACTTCAGGAATACAATCAAAATTAATTTTGTCTATACTATAAATTCCTCTAACCGCGGTTTCAAGATGTTCGCAAGCTATGTCTGTGCCTGTAATCTGCATTTTCAGCGGTAAATTATTTTTCTTAATATATTCATAAATCAGTATTCCAAGAGAATAGGTTTCTTCGCCTGAAGCGCAGCCTGCGCTCCAAACATTAATTTTATTTCGTTTTTTAGATAAAATATTGACAATAAGTTCCGGAACAATTTTCGTTTGAAATAAATCCCAATATTCTAAATCTCTATAAAACTCTGTAACGTTAATGGTCAAATCTTTTATCAGTCGGTTATACTCGCTGAAATTTTCTCCAAGATAATTATAATATTCCTCAAAATTATTTGTCGACGAATGATAAAACCGTCTTGAAATTCTTCTATAGAGCGTGGATTCCCTGTAATCGCGGAAATCGAAATTTGTGGCTTGATAAATTCTATCAAGAATTAGATTTAAAAAAAATCTGTCGTTTTCTTTAATACCCCAAAACGCGTTTTGCATATAAAGGAAATATATAAAATATAAAAAAATTGTCAACCTTTAAAATAATGAATCGAATGCATATCCGCATATAATAACAACGCCAAATTTTTACGGCAAAAAAATTTAAAAAGATTTACAAAAATAGTTTTATTTTTAAAGCCGTCCATAATTTGAAGTAAAATGATAACGATATTCTTCCGTTTAATATTGAATTATAATCATAACTGATTTTTTTCAATAATTCATAATATATGTTTTTTATTATCTCCAATGTGAACAAATATTTTTTTTGCGGTTTATTAATATGTTTTTCACATTCAGAATAGTAGTTTTCAGCAAGATTTTTAATAAATGACAGCAGAGGATTTAACTTTTCAATATCATTGCATTCAAGATATTTTTCATACTCGTTTTCATCCATTCCGAATTTTTTAAGCCATTCTTTCGGAATATATCGCCTTTTTTTTGAGTGGTCTTCTTTTATATCGCGTAAAATATTTGTCAGTTGAAGAGCTATTCCCAGATTTTCGCCGTATTTAAATAAATCGGCAGTCCGTTCTGATTTAGGAACAAACAACTCTATGCATACATACGCCACTTTGCTTGCAACCTTAAAACAATAATCGTATAATTCTGCAAACGTCTCGTAATGAGTTTTAAATAAATCGCTTCGGACTCCTTTAACTATATCATATAAATGTTCTTTCGATAATTCGTATTTTTTTACTACAAACTGCAATGCCGTGAACATTTTATCGTCTATCTCCGCGTTTGAAAAACATTTTTCGAACATATTGTCAAATTCTAAAAATTGTTTTTGTTTTGTTGCAATATCATTTTGTTCGTCGTCCGCAATATCGTCGGCGATTCTGCAGAATCCGTAAACCGTATAAATCGCGTCTCGCAAATGTTTCGGCAGAAATAAAAACGAAAAATAAAAATTTTTCGCATTGCTGTAAGTCAAATCCCTGCAGTATTTAAATGATTCGCCAATTGTATATTTTGAATTTTCCATATTCCGCAGTCTGTCTATCTTTTTTTAATTACGTAAAATAGTATTTTCATTCCGTATCTAATCATAGCCGTCAGATGATAAAAATTTTTGATTCCGCTTATCCGGTTCGCAATATATTTCGGGCGAATATAAAATTTTCGAATGGCATACTTTCGTAATTTCAATAATTCTTCCGTAGATAAATATCCGCTTATATTCGTGGGTTTGCTGAAATAATTGCCGCCGAAACTATTTTCTTTTCCGCCGTATTCTTTAAACAATTCAGTTCCGTTAAAAGCGGTTACAATATGAAATTCCGCGTAATCCAGATTTAAATCAATAGCGAAATTAATTGTTTTAAGGATATCGTCCCGTTTTTCCCAAGGAAATCCAATCATAAAAAATCCATAACATTCAACGCCGCATTTTTTTATAATTGAAACCGCATTGATTATTTCGTCTGCTGTAATTCCTTTTTTTAATCTTGAAAGCGTATAGTTTGAAGCCGATTCAATGCCAAGCGCTATAAGACGGCATCCGGCTTTTTTCATAATTTCAACCGTCTCCAAATCCAGCGGTTTTACCCTCGAATTTGCAATCCAAGAAATTTCCATTTGTTCTTTCAATATTAAAGAACAAAGTTTTATAACCCATTCTTTATTTATTGTGAACGTGTCGGCTCTGAAAAAAAAATCGTATATGCCATATTTTCGGACGCATTCTTTCAGTTCTTCAATTATATTTTCAGGCGAACGAAATCTGACTTTTTTCCCGGAAATAACAGGCGTCAGACAATACACGCAGTTTGCCGGACATCCTTTCGCGCTTTCTATTGTCGCCATAGGTCTATTATTATCAGGTCTGACGTATAATTTATTATTCATCAAATCGCGAGCCGGAAACGGAATTGAATCCAAATTTTCAATTAAAGCAGGTTTATCAGGAAGAATCCATTTATTATCTTTTTTATACATTATGCCGTTTGTTCCGGCAATCTCTTCCGAACTCTTAAAATGATTCAGTAGTTTTTCCAATACCGCTTCAAATTCGCCCGTTACCGCATAATCAAGATTTTTAATGTAGTTATTAATAATTTTTAAATCCGCTTCTTTAAGCGTTGTAAATACCGCTCCTTTAGCGATAATGACAATTTTTGAATTATTTCTTTTTATCAAATCAAATATTTCAGAATCATCAATTATTGACCCGTTTGTCGAAGATATGAAAACAATATCAGGTTTTATAGCATTCAAATCCTCGTTTAACGATTCGTATGTTTTTGATTCTGACGGATAATCGCGCAAATACGCTTCAAATCCGAGTTTCCGCGATATCGAGCATACATATCCCAGATCATTGCTTGCCCTTTGAGTTATTGTCGGGCTGTCTTCTATAGAAGCCTGACACCTTTCTTCGCTTCTTTGGATTTTTTTACCCGGCGGATATATCGCGAAAATTTTTTTCATATTTCGGTTTAATTTTTAAATTCTTCCATTTCAATTTTATCTTTAGATTTGACAAATACGCTGATATTTTGAATTTTCAAAAAAATTCCGGCTATTAAATTTCTATATTCGGATTCCGACGCCATTACCGCTGTGGCAATTGCGTCCGCCGTCATAGCTGACGCCGATTCGACAGTTACGCTTCTTAAATAATCCGCGTTTTTACCTGTTTTAGGATTAAAAATATGGCAATAAGATTTACCGTTAAAAATCACAAACCTCTGATAATCTCCTGACGTCGCCGTTGATTTGTTTGATAATTTCAACACTTTAAGATATTCATCTTGTTTATCGGGATTTTGAATCGCAATATTCCACTCCTCGTTTTCATTCTTTTTTCCGAACGCGTAGACGTCCCCGCCCGCATTAATAACTCCGCTCGTAATTTTATTTTTTGTTAAAATCTCTATCGCTCTGTCTATCGCGTATCCTTTTGCTATTCCGCCTAAATCTATTTTTAAAAACTTATTTTTAAAAAATATAACTCCGTCGGCAATTTCAATATTTGACGAACCTAAATATTGAAAATTTTCTTCGGACAATTTTAGCGAATCAAAAACTTTTGAATCATCAGTTAAATTAAAGTCCCAGAATTGACCGATTGTATAAACGCTTATATCAAAATATGAATCCGTCAATTCGTAATACTTTAAACTTTCTTTTAAAAGAAATTCTTCTTCTTTGTCAATTTTTACCGAATCAGTTTCGCGGTTATTAATTTTATACACTACGCTTGCTTCGATTGATTTGCTGAATTTATTTTCGATTCGTCTAAATTCGTCGAACGCTAAATTAATTATTTTTTCAGACTGAATCGATTCCGGTATTCTTACGGTTATGAGCGTATCCATAAGAAGTTCTTCTTTCATAACGTATTCTGTTTTCTGATTTATTCCCCCGGAAGAACAAGAAATAAAAAACAAATATACTGTTAAGATTGGCGTTATTATTTTACTTAAGTTCATTGTAAGAATCAATATCCGAGTTCTTTCAGTTTTGCGTCGCTATGCCGCCAGTTTTCCTGAACTTTGATTTGAATATCAAGATACGCGGGTTTATCGAGATATTCTTCTATTTCCTTTCTGCTGATTTCGCCAATCTTTTTCAGCATACTTCCTTTCTTTCCTATTAATATTCCTTTCTGAGAATCGCGCTCTACATAAACGTTGACTTTTATATAACTCTTCTTATTTTTTTCGTTCAGAATTTCCGTTTTGCATGTTACTGCATGGGGAATTTCTTGTTTAGTCAGTTCAATAATTTTTTCCCTGACTAATTCCGAAATATAAACCGAATCCGCAACGTCCGTAATCGTATCCTTGCTATAATAAGGTTCGGAATTTTTTAAATATTTCTTTATGACTTTAATCAGTTCGTCAATATTATATCCGCGTTTAGCCGATACCGGAACTATTTCGTCAAACTTATACGTTTCCGAAATCTTTTTTATCATAAAAAATAAATCTTCTTTTGTTATTTTATCAATTTTATTTAAAACAAGAATTTTTGCCGCTTCAGATTTGTCTAAAAAATTTATATGTTCGATTATTTTTGCCGCTGAAAATTTGTTCTCGTTTAAAAGTTCGGCGTCAACTACCGCTAATATCGCCGATACGTCAATAAACGAAGAATTTATTTCCTTTATCATATACTTGCCAAGCTGATGTTTGGTCTTATGTATGCCCGGCGTGTCTATTAAAACTATTTGCGAATCATCGTCGTTATAAATACCTTTTATCTGAAACCTCGTCGTTTGAGGTTTGGGCGACGTTATGGCAATTTTTTCTCCGAGAATTTTATTCAAAAGCGTAGATTTTCCGGCGTTTGGCAAACCTGTAATCGAAGCTATTCCGGATTTGAATTCAATTTCATTATTTTTCGATTTCATAAAAAATTATTCCTTTATTCCAAATTTCTGAACTCTATCGTAACATTTAATCGCATTGTCATAATCTTTCATTTCATAATAAACGTCTCCTAAAAATTTTAACGTTTCTATATCGTCGGGCTGATTATAAACAATCTTCTTTAAAATAATTTCCGCAAGGTCGTATTGCTTCGATTCAAACGATTTCCTCGCATGAATTTTCAGCAAATCAATATCAAGCGTTTCATAATCGAGTTTGAGTTCAGGTTCAGCGTTTTCGTTTTCAATACTTTCTGTTTTTTTTGTGGCGGAATCCACGCTTGATTTTTTTAACTCGTTTTTCATATTGGAATCAAGGGAAGGTTCCGCGTCTATGTCAGTTTGTTTCATATCCGTTTTTTTATCAAGCGCCTGTAAAACAGGTTTAAAACTCATACTTAAAGTTATGAAATGCAAATCTCCAATTTTAGAATAATTATCGTAAGCGTATTGAATTCCAATTGAGTTATAAAAATAAGCGAATCCGAAAGATACGGAATTGTTTATGTTTTTAGTTCCGTTAAATCCCGCCATTAAATGAAAATTATCGTCGAATCTGAAATTTAGACCTAACGAACATTTCGGGGATAATTCGCCTGTTTTTTTTAAATCCGCAAGAATATCAAACCTGAATAACGAATATTTTAAACCCGCCGAATATATCCGCGTAATATCTTCTGAATACCGGTTTAATTTTATTTTCGAACCTAAATTCAAAATTGAAACGCCCGCGTCAAGATTTTCAATAACTCCTTTATACAAAAAACCAATATCTGCAAGCCAGACATTTCCGCTATATCCTGAAATTTTCTCGGAATAATTCTTGATATTTATTCCGGCGCCTATTTGATTGATTTTATGAGACGCCGATAATCCGAATTGAACCGCAGAATATTTTGACGAGCGTCCGGCGTATTCCAAATCTCTCCCGTTTATTAATGTTTGTTTGACTGAACCGCCGTCTATTCCGGCGGCAAAAACCGAATATCGAGCGTTTCTGTTTTTTTTGAATTCTTTGGAAAAAGCAAGATAATATATATTAACGTCCTGCGGTAGAGAAATATAACTGCTTATAAAATTTCTATCGAATTTTTCAAATCTTGCAATCGCCGGATTATATAGTATTCCGTTTATTCCGTAATCAAACGCGGTTACAGCCGATAGAGCCGATTGTTCAGCCGTATAATTTAATGTCAGCGGTATTCCGGCTTCATACGAATAAATCGGGTTCGAAAATGAAAACGCCGTCAATAATATTATTGCGAATATTATCTGATAATTTGTATTTTTTTTACGCATTTGTAACTGCCTGATTCAATTATAGCATAATACAAACCCGATGAAACAGGTTTGTTTTTTTTATCAAGAACGCTCCATTGAAAATAAGAATCGTTATCGTTGACAAGTTCGTTGACTACGTATCCCGCAAGATTAACTATTTTTATTTTAGCGTTTTTTATATTGATTCCGCTGAAATATATTCCGCTGCCGTCGTCCGCTCCGGTATAATATCTGCCGGTTTTATAATTTCCGTCTCCGCCTATGAACGGGTTTGGAAATATTTCTATTTCTCCCTGTTTTTCAAAATCAGGAAGCGCGAATAATCCGTAAATTGAAAAATTATTAAGCGATATTTCTATCTCAAGACCGGTCATGATATTATATAAAAAAATCTGAGACTTCCGGGTCCATTGTTCGGTTCCTTCGTCGTAATTAAAAACGGCAAATCTCCTGTTTTCAAATTTTAAAATTGAGGGAGGCAACCTGTATTTGATTTTTAAATTATCATACGCGTCGGACAATTCGTTTATATGATTTCCAGTGGCGTAATCGAACATTTCAAAATTTACTATTGTATAACTTAAATCGTCGAATAAAGATATGTTTGGTCTAACACTGTTAAAATATAAAGGATTAATTTTCATCGCGGAAAATAAATGCGGAACTGTTCTGAAATTCTTCAAATCAATATATGCCGAAACGCTTTTAAAATCCGGATATTCCGGTATGTCTTTCAGATTAATATCAATATTATGCGCGTATCCGTTTAAAATCAATCCGTTGTTATTGCCTGATACGGCGGCGTCCTGCGAATATATTTGAGAATATGTGTCAAAAACATAAACTTCGGCATAATCCGAACTTCTCGAAGTTCCGTAATCGTCTATTTCGAGTTTCACAAAATATCTGCCCGGTTCCGACGACTGGAACGAACTTTTTATTTTATCCGTATTCTCCAATGAAACGGTTAAATCTTGAGAACTCCATTGGTATCTTAAAAACTGTTTATTTCTCGCGATTGTCCGTTCCGAAGTCAATTCTATGGCGTCGCCTGTCAAAACAAAATATTTGCCTCCGGCATTTGCGTATATCCCGGCGAATTCGGGTTCCGAATCCGAGTAATTATAAAACCGTTTGTAATAGTATCCGTTATTTCCGGCAACCCATATCGTATCGTTTAAATTTGAAAAAGCCGCGGAATTAAGATTAACGCTTATCTGCGTATCTATGTTTATTTTTTCCCATTGAGAAGGATTATTCGGCGTATAATAAATGTTCCCGTTCGCGCCGACAGTCCATCCTGAATAATAATTCGGAAAACAAATCGATTTAACTTCAAAATTAAACTTATATAGAAATATCCATTTGCCGGGTCCTTCGTATGTCTGATACAAACTGAATGTGTTGTCTCCGTTATCGATGACGCCAAACCACAAATATTCGTTCAAACAATATCCCGCGATAAATTTGTTTGAAATCGAAATTGACACGGGCGACCAATTATTTCCGCCGTCTGAAGTAGTCAATAAAATGTTATCGCCCATTGCGGTTCCGATTCCGGACGGATACATTTTTATCATTTTTATATTATTTACGCCTTCGTATTGTTTTGTCCAGGTCTGACCGTAATCAGAACTTTTTAAAATTAAACTTGAAGAACCAGCGACCCATATTTCAGAATTTACGGCGCATACGCCGTAAAATTCGATTTGAGACGAAATATTATTTGGCGTTCTGTTCAGCCAAGTGGCGCCGCCGTCTTGAGAAACAAGTATTCGTTTGTTAGCGCCCGCAATTATTATTAAATCGACGTTTTCTATATGCGCCGCGTTTAACTTGTCAAGGCAACCCGAATTTTGATTGCTCCAGCTTAACCCGTCGTTTTGAGTGGTTTTTATTATACCGTTATCGCCAGCCATTATTCCGAAATTGCCTTTGAACTTTATGGAATTAATATTATATCCCGTGTTGTTGTTGTATTGAATCCATTGATAATCGGCATTAACCTGATACGAATATAAAATAATAATAATGAATAGCGCCGCTATTTTAAAACTAATTTTCAATATCTTAAACATAGTTTTTTTATCATACATTTTTTTTGTTTTTTTGCAAATCAAATTTTCTTTTTTATATTACAGGGATTTGAAAAACTACGCCGCGCCCATAAAAATATTATTGCATTTTTCGGATTAATTCATAAACAATACTAAATTGTTACAACGCTTCTACAACATCCTCGTATTTTATTTTATCGTTGTCTGTCCACAAAAAATGCTGCCGCATAGCTTGAAATATAAACATATCCATTCCATTAATTATCGTCGCCCCTTTTGATTCGGCATTTTTAAGCATTAATGTTTTTCGGGGATTATAAATTACGTCAAAAAATATTTTATCGGAATAATCCAAACAAGCTTCTTCCGCGATTAAAGAATTTTCCGTTTCAGGATGCATTCCAACCGAAGCGGAATTAATTATAACATCTTCTTCTTTTTTTATATTGTATTTTCCATTGCAAAATTCTTCGATTGCTATTTGCGAAAAACCGGTCTTGTCCGCGATTTCTTTTAATAGCTCCGAAAGTTTGTCTTTATTTCTTCCAATTATTTTTAAAGAATTAATTTTAAATTCCGATATGATTGAAAAGGCAACAGCTTTTGCGGCGCCGCCGTTTCCAAGCAAAGCTATGTTTTTGCCGGTTAACTGAATATCGCGTTTTTTAAAAGTTTGAGTTACTCCGTAAGCGTCCGTATTGTATCCGGTTAAAATTCCGTTATCATTGACTATAGTATTGACCGCTCCTATTTTTCCGGCTAAATCTGAAACTTTATCCAGATATTTCACAACCGATATTTTAAAAGGAATTGTTATGCTTACTCCGCGTATATTTTCTTTTCGTATAAGTTTTATCGCGTTTTCAATATCATAAATTTCAAACGCATAATATTCGTAATTAAATTTGTATTTTTTGAATAAATGATTGTGTATTAAAGGAGAAAGCGAATGACCGACTGGATTGCCGTAAATTCCGCAGATTTTATTATATATCATTTTGAGGTTAGCGTTTTCTCGAATTTAATTATATCTTCCGGAGTATCGATTCCTATGGTTTCATTTCCGGTTATTGCCGCGCTTATTCCGTATCCGTTTTCTAAAAACCTTAACTGCTCAAGCTTTTCATAGTTTTCAAGAATTGATTCCGGCAACGTTTCAAATTCAAGCAGAGTTTTTTTTCTGTAAACATATAAACCGATATGTTTATAATAGATTTCAGGTTTAATTACTGAATCGCGCGGATAAGGCATAACGCTTCTTGAAAAATACAACGCGTTAAATTTATTGTCAAAAACAACTTTTACATAATTCGGATTTTTAACGTCTTCTTCTTTTTTAAATTTTATCGCAAGCGTGGAAATATCAGAATCATTTTCAATTAATCTGATAATAGCCGCGTCAACGTCTTCTGATTTTAATAGCGGCTCGTCTCCCTGAACGTTAGCTATTATATCGTATCCGTCCAATCCGCAATTTTTTACGGCATACGCTATTCTGTCTCCGCCGGATTTACAATCCGCCGGAGTCATTACAGCGCCGCATCCGAATTTTTCCGATTCTTCATAAATTCTCGCGTCGTCTGTCGCAACTATTATTTTATCAATCAGTTTGGATTTGGAAACATTTTCAAAAACATATTGAATTATAGATTTTCCGTTTATTCTTATTAAAGGTTTTCCCGGCAATCTTGTCGAACCGTAACGCGCAGGCAATACCGCCAATATTTTTAATTTTTTTTTCGAATGTTTATCTTTAACCATAAAATTTTATCAGCATTTCGCATTCGCTTCCGAATTCATTAATCTGCTGAACCACCCAGTCTCTGCCTTTATATCTTACAACGTCCTGAATTTTCAATCCCAGACTTTCCGTAAGAATTAGTTTTATTGTGTTTTCTTTTATATTATAACTGTCTTTTATAATATCCGAATTAAAATCGTCAATGATAGGCTTATCCTGAACTTCGGTAATTATTCGTTTGATATTATGTTCTGAAAAACCGTCGTTTTTCAACTCTTCAACAATAGTTTCAACAGATTTACCTTCTCTGAATTCATCGCGTTTCACTTCTATAGCGCCCAATAAAATATTTCTTATCGAACCGGCCATCATAGTAGGAATACCCATATTCTTATCCTCCGTTCACTTCAATTCATTATTTAGAATCAATTCTATAAAACATTATTCTCAAATTATCGCTCTTATCGCGTTTCTGATTAGCGTTTCACAATTTTTTCCTGACGCCGGATATTCCGCAATTCCGTAACAAATCTCGATTTCAGGCAGAGCTTTTTTATTTTCATCCAATAGTTTTACGGATGCCAGTTTGCTTTTCAGTTCTTCAAGTTTACTAAATGTTTTTTCATAATCCATATCGGAAAAAATTATTGAAATAATCGCGTTATACAACATTGCCAATATATCGATTTTTCTCAAATTGGCTTTTAAAAAACCGCTTAAACTTTTAAGTATTACATTGCTTAAATTTTGCTTATTAGAAATTATTTCATTGAAATTTTTTATTTCAATTAATGCAAGCGAAAATTTCGAGTTTACTCTTTCACATTCTATTATTTTCCGATAAAGATTTTCATATAAAAAATCCTGATTGTAAAGTTGAGTCGTCGAATCAAACATATCAAACTCGCCAATTTTATCAATTGATTCGGCGCTGATATTATTCTTTAAAATTTGAGCGTGATTAAAGCAAATGTCCGCGGCAGAGCCGTTTAATTTTTTTTTTGAATCCGATAAGAGCATAACAAATCCTAATCGCTTTTCAGAAATAAAATCAATCGGACATATTAAAATCTTCTCTAAATCTCCAATCATTTTCGATGAAATAGTTTCAAAAACAGGATTTTTAATCTCGGAATTATATTCGGCGAAACCCGTCATCTCATTGACAAAATTCATATCTATTTTTAAATCATAAAACTGTTTTGCCGAAAAACCGCTGTATTCTATTATATTATAATTTTTTTTTTTTTGATTAATAAAACAAATCATTCCAGCGGAACAATTGCACTCGTTCAATATGTTTTGTAAAATCAAACGAGCCGCGTTTTTTATGTCGAATAATAAAGTTATTTTTGAATGGTCAATAATTTTTTTCATTTTATTCTATGCGTTTTCAGATATCTCTATATTTATTCCATAATCTAAGAATTTCAACAAAATCTCCTTTAACCAACACAAGATGATTTCCTATCGGATTATCGATATAATCTTTTAAATTTTCTTCGACCGATAAAACCGCCTGCGTTCTGCAAAGATTGGTTTTCCATTGATGTTTACAGGTCTTCGCTCGGCTTGCAAAAAATCTCTCCATATTTTTTCCGCCGAATTTTACTATTGTATAAATTCCGTCTTCTAAACATCCTTGAACAGCGGTTCCGAGATTTGATTCAAAATGAGTGTTAATAGCCAAACTGCTCTTTTTTACTAATTCAAATGCGCAGGCGCAATGCGCTACAGTCAACTTATTTTCTTTATAATCTATATCCGAAGGATTTGCCATAAAGGGTATTGTATGCGTCAATAACTTTGTTATATACATTGTCATCAGCGTCTGCATATCTCCTTCGCAGCCCGATATTATTCCTTCTCCGTTTAAAAGGCTTAAAGCGAGACAGCTTGTGGTTTTGTATTTTTCGAGTATATCAAAACATCTTATTGAAAAACAATCAAGCTGATATTTATTTCTAATTGTTTTTAATACGGTATACATTTTTAAAGATTTGACAAGTTCTTCGGCGCTAACGTAAGATTTATATCTCTCGATTTTATTTTTGATATGCGCGTCATATTCGTTATTGTCGCTTTTTTCAAACAAATCATAAATTTCAGATAATCTTATTTTAACCAATTTTCTGACATTGTCCCTAAAAAAAACATTTGAAACCGAACTCGCTATAAGCCAATCCGAAGGCGCCCCGATTAAACCGACATTTGATAAACTCAAATTTTTATAAACGTTTGAAACCGCCGTTATTTTTATAATATTTTCAATATCTTTATAACAAAATAAAAAAACTTTATGTTTTTTCTCTTTCAAATAAGTAGTCAATTCAAGCGCCGCAGGAAGCGAATTTGACGAATTATGATAAAGCAATATTATTGGAGTTGGTTTGTTCTGAGAAATGAATTTTACAACATCGTTTTCGACTCCGCCGGTTAATATAGCCAATGCTTTTAAATCTTCGGCTCCTTTGGATATTGTAAATTTACTTGAAAGAACCGACGCGAATTTTTCTTTTAATATTTCAATTTCTTTCGGATTATGAAGATTGGAATAAAAAAAACTAACATTTAGTGATTGCATAATTTTTTTAAATTTTTTATAAAGATAATTTTAAAGCAAGTTCAGCCATACCTAAAAATTTGGTCTGGCGTTCTTCCGAACTCGTAGCTTCGCCTGTAATAATATTATCGCTGACGGTAAGGATTGACAACGCATTTATTCTATATTTTGAGGCGACCGTATATAATGCCGAAGTCTCCATTTCAACGGCTGTAATTCCGTATGCAGCCCACAACTTCCAAAACATTTTATCGTCCTCGTAAAAAATATCCGAAGTAAGAACCGTTCCGGCTTTGATGCTGATATTTTCGGATTTAGCGATATTATAACATTTATTCATTAACTCAAACGAAGCGGCCGGCGCAAAATTCTTATTCTCAAATTTTAAATTATTTATATTGGAATCGGTTGAAGCTGCGGTAGCCATAATGATGTCTCTAACTTTAATGTCTTCCTGAATACAACCGCATGTGCCTATTCTAATTATTGTTTTTACGCCGTAATCTTTAATGAGCTCGGTGGAATATATCGTCATTGACGGCATACCCATTCCAGAACCTTGAACGGATACTTTTCTGCCTTTATAATAACCGGTAAATCCATACATTCCTCTTACTTGATTTATACAAACGGATTTTTCAAACAATGTTTCTGCTATAAGTTTTGCTCTCAAAGGATCTCCCGGCATCAAAACAAAATCAGAAAATTCCCCTTGTTTTGCTCCAATATGTATGCTCATTTATAACCTCTCTTTAAATTAATTTTTTATATTATACTTAATGCGGATAAAAAAATCAACGAATTGAAATATTAAAATCATTATGCGGTTTTTGAGTTTAATCGCTAATATTTCAATTTTTTATTCGATTTTAAAGAAAATTCTTTTATTAATCTGCTTAAATATGTTCTCTGGATTTTCAATTTTTCCGCAGTTAAAGATATTTTCCAATTATTTTCTTTTAGTTTTGATTTAATAAACTCTTTTTTGAAAATTTTATCAGCCTCGTTCAGAGTTAAATTTTCTTCCGATATATCTTTTACAATTTGTTCGAAAGGTTTTACGGACAACTTGAAATCCAAGTCATTAATAATATTAGAATCGGACAGCAGTATTGTTCGCTCAATAAAATTTTCAAGTTCTCTAATATTGCCGCGCCAACCATTGTTGGAAATTTTTAAAATAGCCGCCTCGGTAAAATCAATTTTTTTATTGAACATCGTATTGTATTTATCTTTAAAATAATTTACAAGATCAGGTATATCTTCTTTTCTTTCCCGCAAAGGAGGTATGGCAATATCTACAACGTTTAATCTAAAATATAAATCTTCTCTGAACAAATTCGCTTTAATCAGAGATTCAAGATTTTTGTTTGTCGCCGCAATTATTCTTACGTCAACCGGATAATCTCTCTCGTCTCCAAGCGGAGAAATCGTTTTTTCCTGAATAGCTCGTAAAAGTTTTACCTGAATGTCGTTGCTTATTTCCGAGATTTCATCTAAAAACAATGTTCCTTTATCCGCTATCATAAACTTTCCTTTTTTATCAGCTATCGAACCTGTGAACGCTCCTTTTTTGCTTCCGAATAATTCGCTCTCGATTAACCCCTGCGCAATAGCTCCGCAGGATACCGCAACAAATCTTTTTTCATTTCTTAAACTGTTTATATGGATATATTTTGCCAAAACCTCTTTACCAACTCCGCTTTCTCCGGTTAATAAAACTGTAGAATTTGTAACTGCGACGCGCTTGGCTATTTCTGATATGCTGCGCATTGATTTGCTTTTGAAAATCATTTCATCGCAGTATGATTCGTCTAATCCGTTGTCATCATTGACCTGAAATAAAGGATTGGAATGAAAAAAACAGCTTAAATATTCTCCCAAAATTTTCAACGACAAAAATTCTTCTTTTATGAATTCGATTTTTTTATAAAGTATAAGCAACCCGATATTTTTTTCTTTAACGTAAAGCGGAACTATCAACAATTTTATCTTTTTTTTATTTCTTAAAACGGAAGATTCTAAATCGAACGATTCAAATATTTCTGAAAACGCTGGAAATTCAATTTCTTTTTTTATAAAAATCTTAAAGATAACGTCATTCTTAATATTTATGTTTCCGGCGTTTATCCCTTGAAAATAAGATATTCTATTTTTTGAATTAATCAAATAGATAGAAATTCCAATAGCGGAACATATCTCGGAAATTTTATTTATAATTGTATCCCACTGAGCCGGCGATTCGCCGTTTATGGAATTTATTGTATTGATTGTTTCGATAATCTTATTATAGTAAAACAAAATTGATGACTCCGGTAATTATTTTTTTAAATAACTTCAAACTCAGGTTCAATCTTAATTTTTTCCGTTTCATTTGGAAGTATACTTTCTTTAGTTTTATCAAAATAAAATCTTGTTGCCCATAACTGAGATAAGCCTACCAAAAACCACGTATAATAAACTCCGTAAAACCATTTTGAAAAAACAAAATTCAGAGAATGAGTATAATATCCAATCATACTTGAGACGAAAAACATTGAGATATAGTAATCTTTGGAAGAATTTGAATGTTTCATAATATAAAGTAAATTAAATATCGTCAAAACAAAACACAAATAATAAATACTCCCTCCTATAAAACCTAAATCGGAAAATGTTTCAAGCAACTCATTATACGCATGCATTGAATTATGCGACAGCCATCTCCGATGATAATCAGAACTGCGGTATTTTGGTAAAATCAGTTGATAAGTTCCCAATCCTCTTCCAAAAAAACCATTTTCTTTCATTGAATCTATCGCGCCCTTCCATAAAATTTTTCTCATCTGATTTAAATAATAATATTTATAAATATTATTATAATATAACATTCCCGAAATCAATAATACTATGAATAAAAAACTGAATAATATAATTCTTTTTTTTATAAAAAAAATTTTTTTTATTAATATAAACCAAAGCAATAATATTACTAATGGAATAGTAATCATATAAACTTTGGACTCGTCAAAATATAAGAATATCGGGAAAAGAGACAATAGTATTGTTAGTGACAATATCAGTTTAATTAATTTGCTTTTAAAATAAAAAAATGAAATTAATATAATAGGTAAGAATATTGAAAAATATAATTTTGTACCGCAGCAACACCCGAATGTCGAAGCCAAAATAGGTTCGGGAACACCCCAGTCCACAAAATCATATCCCAGATATTGAAAAACTAAATACAATCCCGCCAGAAAAGTTGTAATATTAATAAATGTCAGTAAAACCTTGAATTTAGGCAGTGTATTTATAAAATTAACCGTCAAAAATATACTGACGACTATCAAAAAATAATGGCTGCCGTAATAGAACGCTCTAAATCTGAAATCAGAAACTATACTTGAAATTATTATTACTATAATCAATAAAAACAACGGAATTTTTAACAGAAAATTTTGAGTTGTGATTTCACTTTTTTCAAATCTATATATTATCGCCAATAAAAAAATAAATAGCAATAATATGCTTCCAAATATTTCTTTGAACAGAATAATATTTTGAGTATATGTAGAATACGAAAGAGTAATAACAGGAAAAACTACGCATAATAAAACGTATATGGCATTTTCAATATATTTGACTCTTTTCATTTTCAAAACAAGAAGTCAAGTATTTAAAACTTATAAAAGCTAACTAATAAAATAATTGAAAAGAATATTTGAAAAGTGGCGGAGAGACTGGGATTCGAACCCAGGGTAACGGAATCCCGCTACAACGGCTTTCGAGGCCGCCGCCTTCAACCGCTCGGCCATCTCTCCGCGTTTGTTTATTAAATTTTTAAAACTTAAAAAATTAAGCTATGCTAATAAAATAAAAATAAAACTATCTAATAAAGTTTATTGATTATTTTATATTATTGTAAATTGAATTATATTTAACAACGCATCTTTGTCAAGTTATTTTTAATATGAATTCTACTTCAATTCTTTGATTTCGCCAAATGAATCAACTAAAATTTTATTTTTTACATTTAGAGAATCAAGTAATTCCTGGACGTTATAATAATTATTAATTCTAATATTTCTGACCGGAACTATTATATAATCGTATTGTTCATCATTTATTTCGTTTAACATTGCAGAAGTAAAATTATCAATTTTTATAAATCCATTTCCATAACAATATTTTTTGTAAAAATTATGTTTTATTATAAGATTTTGAACTTCTTCCTGATAAATAATTCCGCATTTAAAACGTTTTAGCAATATGTCTATTAGTATATCGACCAACCACATACGATACGAACGGATGATAAGTATTTTTGAATTTGGTTTAATTATCATATCAAGATTATTTTTAATTTTCAAATCAAATTTAAAATTTTCCGCCCTGATTTTTAACGCTTCATCGTATTTATTCAATGCGGTTTTAAACATCGAATCAATTTCAGATTTGCTATAATCAGGATAAGATAAAACGCTGCCTTTCCCTCCGTCGAAAGATTGCCAATCCTCGGTAATGAAATATTTTTTTTCTTTAGCTTCAATATAAAACGGGGTGCCGGGTTGAGGAGTATTTATTGAAACCTGCAAATCGTTAAGAAGATTATTAGAAATTAAATTATAAATTAAATTTACGGTTTTCAAATCCTCATTTTTGTTGGAACCTAATCCGCCAACAGTAAAAGTCCCATACATTTTCATTCCAATTTTATTCGCTATTTCCAATACTTCAAAGAGTTTATTTAAATTAAATTTATTTCCAAGATTCATTTTCTTAGCAATTTTATCAGAAGCCGTTTCTATTCCGACACGAAGTTTATAGTATCCGGCTTCTTTCATTTTATACAAAATTTCCTCGTCAAGCAGATAGTATTCTGACATAGCGTCGATTTTCAGATGCTGCAAATTATTTTTAATAAGAGCATCGCAAAATTCTAAAACAAATTTTTTATTTATATTATGAACTTCTTCATCAAGAAAAAGGCCTTCCATTTCAGGATATTTATTTTTCAGATATTTTATTTCCGCAATTATATTTTGAATTGAGCGCGGTCTCCAATTCGGTTTTTCATAATACAAATTTCCGGCAACGCAGAAATTGCATTTCATAGGACATCCGCGAGATATATAAAACTGAATTTCCTTATATTCGCAATTCGGCTCAAAATATTTTATGCGTGAAACATCATCGTCTTCTGGAAACGGCAATGTATTTATATCAATTATTTTTCTGCGATTATTCGGATATAATCCTTCTATTGATTCATCAAAATTAGTTTTTAATAATTCTAATAAAGTTTCTTCATATTCGCCTTGCAAAACATAATCGGCGACTTCTAATAGTTTTTCGGGTTCGGCAGTAGAAAGGCCTCCGCAAAAAATTATTTTCGCGTTAAATTTTTCCTTAACGGATATCGCAAATAATTTATCTGTTTCATAGGTTCTCGCCGAAGGTTCCATAACTAATACGTCCGGATTGTATTCGGATATAACTTTTATATATTCTTCGAATGTATAACTATTCAAAACTCCGTCAAGCATTTTAATATTATGTTCCGGAAATTTTTGTTTCAAATAAGAAGAAGCATAAGAAAGTTCCCAAGGATAATAAATGCAATCGGTATAATTTTTTACTCCTAACGACCACCTGCTCGGAGAGTGAACTATATGGTAGCCGTTTTTATCAACGCCTACAGAATTGGCAATTATAATATTCATACAAATTCCTATTTTCTAAAATTTTTCAGTTTAGCAGTTTAGCAATTGCTAAACTGCTAAACTTTTTACTTATTCAACAATCGAATATAAAAATTCTCGATTTTATATATATTTTTCAAAACATCGCCTTTTTTAATCTGATAAACAGTTTTATCATTTTCTCTATGATATTTTACCAAATCTAAATTTCTCAATATTCTCAAATGTTGTGATACGGCTGATTTTGTCTTTCTGGTCTTTTTTATAATATCAGCTACAAGCATATTTTCTTTTGACAACATTTTCAATATTTTATATCTTGTCGGATTACACAATGCTTGAAATAGTTTTATAGTCCTGATTTCAGCTTCTTTCATTTTTGCCTCTTTTTATAGTTATTTGTTTATATCATAATTATTATTAATAGTTTCATAAATTTTTGCGGCTATTTTTTCATCAATGCCTTCTACTTTTTTTAATTCAGCAATATCGGCATTAACAAAATTTTTAATCGAACCAAAATGCTCGAGTATTCTTTTTGATTTGATTTTCCCTATATTAGGAAGTCCTTGAAGCATATAAAGCATTTTTCCGATTTCGTTTCTCGGTTTATATCCATATCTTTTTATAAGCCCCGGATTTTTTGTTTCAAAATGATTTCTAATCATGATTATTCTTTCATAAGTATCGCTGACAGATTTAGTGAACATAACAGGCATACTTAAAAAAACACATAACTCAATTAAAACGCCTTCTAAAACATTACGGTTAAAATTATGCGACGTTTTAAACGGATTTCCTTCAATAATCACCAAATTATAATCATAATTTTCTTTCATCTTAATTGCCTGTTTAAAAATTCTACCGTCGATAATTGACACACAAAAATCCTCGGCAGTCTTTCGTTCAACAGCAATCTTAAAATTTATCAAATAATCAGCGTATACTAATTTTTTCACTTCATATTCCGCTTCATTCTTTTGAGCAAACAAATCTATTATCCCTGATTTTTCTTCTCTATAATCAATACTTATCATAACAAATTTTTGAAATTAAATCTATTAATATCTACATACCGGAATAATAATGGTATCGTCGGATAATATTTTTTTCAAATCTTCTATAATCAAATATTGCGAAACTGATGCAACAATCAAATTTTCCGGTTTAAATTTATTGATTTCATCGATTCCATAAATTTTTCCAAATAATTTATTTTCATATCCTTTACGGTCATAAATTTTTTCAATTTCAAAATCGTATTCTTTTAATATCTGAATAAGATGCTTAGCTTTTTCGCCTGTTCCGAAAATTGAAACTTTCCCTTTAACATTTTTTAATGACTCATATCCCATTTTCAATGTTAAATGTTTCCACCTTTCAAAAAAATAATTCCCTGAAAAAATGTTTTGGTCTGATATTCCAGGACTTACCGATTCAAAATGAAACAATTCGCATTTCGGTTCATATATAATCTTCTTCTTTTTTACAAATAATTTCATACATAAATCATTGTCCTCATAGCCGTTAATATACTTTTCGTCAAACCCGTCAACATCTAAAAAATCTTGACGCTTCATCAGCATACACGCAGCCGTAACATTCGGAAATTCCCTGCGCTCGTTCGTTTGCAGCAAGTCAGCCGGCGCAAACCTGTAAATATGGTGCGGCATACCGCAAATATCAAATTCAATCCCGCAATGCTGTATTGTCTTATTGTCTGGATAAATCAATTTTGCTCCAACCATATCTGCGTCAGTTTCTTTCATCCCGTTTATTAAATTATCAAGCCAGTTGTCCGTAAAAATAATATCGTTATTTATAAATAACAATAATTTTTCGCGGCAAAAATTTTTAACAAGATAATTATTCGCAGGACCAAAATTTATATTTTTATCGGAATATATTATTTTAATATTTTTTTTTAATAATTCATATTCCCGCAAAATTTCTTTTGAACCGTCGCTTGATGAATTATCGAAAATATAAAGATTAAAATCTCTGCCGGTTTTCCGGTATAATCCTTCAAGAAAATTTCTAATATAATCTCGGCAATTATAAGTTACAGTAACAATATCTATTTTCATCAAAACCTGTCCATTTTATTTTTTCGTAAAATAAAAAAATTTATAAAAACTTTCGGTTTATTTATAATCAGTTTGAACAATCTGTATAAATATATGATAGCCCATTTCGGATCAGAAAACAGATTATATTTTATATAATCCCAAGCATAAGTAGGAAAAACTATTTCTCTTCTGACTTTTAAATATAACTTTTCAAAAACATCATTTCCCATAGCCGTAATATTGAATTTTGCAGAAAAACAATCAACCGCGTTATAATCGAAATCAGCTTTATCCTTTATGTATTTTTCAAATATATTAGTGCCTGCTAACGGCATTAAAACATTAAATCCGAAAACATTCGGCCTTATTTTCAACATAAAATCAGACGTCTGATAAAAATCATTTTCAGTCTCGCATGGAAGTCCGACTATAATATTCGCTAATATCCGTAATCCCGCTTTTTTAGTCAGCTCTGCCGCGCGATAATAATCTTCAACATTAGCTTTTTTACTTATAGAATTAAGCATTTTTTGCGAACCGCTCTCAAATCCAAATTCTATTTGAACGCATCCCGCCTTCTTCATCAGTGATAAAATTTCATTATTTACAGCTTTAGCTCTTGCTTGAACGCACCATTTTATTTTTTTATGTAATCCGGATTCTATAAGTTTTTCGCATATTTGCGCTGCCCGGTTCTCAACGGCTAAAAATTGATCGTCCGCAAAATAAAGTCCGTTAATTTTATAATCGCGTTCAAGTGTTTTTATTTCCTCAATAATTCTATCCGGAGAATGAAAACGCAATTTCGGAAAAATCTTGGGTCCCGCGCAGAAATCGCATTTAAAGGGACAACCCCGGCTTCCAAAAATATGAGCTGCCCGCAAATTTAAAAAACGTATAACGACATTTCCTTCTCTGGTATAATACTCCATATCTAAAGATTTCCAAAGCGGTAACGGCAACAAATCTATATTTTCAATTTGCTCCCTGTCAGGATTATGTTTAATTTCATTTCCTTCCCGATAGGTTAATCCTTTTATTTGATTAATTATACAATTTTCTTTTAGCAATTCAAAAATGGTTTCTTCTCCTTCGCCTCTTACAATATAATCGACTTCAGCAATCTTTTCCATAGTTTCAGTGGGCAATAGAGAGGGATGCGGTCCTCCAAGAACTATTTTTTTTTCAGGATATTTAATTTTGATTTGTTTAGCGCATCTTTCAACATCCTCAAAATTCGGCGATGCCATTGAAAAACCTATATATTTATCATCTTTTATTTTATCGAGAAAAAAGTCATCCAATTTTTTTAAATCAAAACGATATTTTTTATGCAGCAGCATTTCTCTATCAATTATATTAAACCCGATTTTTTCTTTGTCCAAACGTCCGGCAATATACGCTAATCCTATTGGCGCCCAATAAGATTTTGCCGTGTCATTCCATCGTTTTTCAGGTAATAAAGGAGATATAAGTGTTATCATTGTTATAAAATTTTAAGTAATAATTCGATCTAATAAATCCGATTCTTTAAAATATTGATTCAAAACTTTATAAATCGAAATAAAATGCGAATGAGAAGCAATCAAAAATTTTGTTTTATCGCTGAAATCTGAGTTTATCAATTCGTCAGAATTTTTTATTACGCATTTTATTCCAGTTAAATTGCCGATTATATCATAAATCATTCTTCCAAATTTGCCCTTGCCAATAATACATATATTATCAATATTAAAAAAACATTCTTTAAAATTGAGAGTTGAGTTTTCCAGCGTTTCAACATAATCGGTAATTATAACTCGAGAATTTTTTACAGAATATTTTTCAATAATTCTTTGCCTTGAAATTTCCAGTTTTTTCTGATACTCTTTTATATTCTCTATAATATCTTTAGCGGCGCAATACCACGCTTCTTCATCTAATTTTTTTATTAGTATTTTTTCAATATCATCTTCGTTATACGGTTCAATATCGCTATAAATCCCGATGATTCCAGACATTGAATATTCCAAAAACTTGATATTGCTTTTCGCTCTGTTGAAATTATTCTCTGCAAGCGGAGAAAACCCTATGCCGATTGAACTATGATAAAGAGTCGATAAATAATCATTATAAATCGGCGAACCCGAATTGTATGAGTATGGAAAATTAAAACTTTCAGAATATGATTCGATGAATTTATCATTTGAGTTAGAACCAAGCGAGTTTATAAAAACATTACCGTTAGTTTCTTTAATAAATTTTTCAGGACGGACAGCTCCAATTATTCTAAATGAAATTTTTCCACTGAATTCTTTATACAATCTTTCCCAAACTGAAAACACCGGAAGCATATCATAATAATGCGGAGAAGCTCCTCCATAACCTAAAATTATATTATTATCTATTTTTATAACACGTTTTTTTTTTTCAAGTTCCGGCGGAATAAGATTTGGAAATATAAAAATATATTTGTTATATTCAGATAAAACTTTTTTTAAATTCAAAGTTGAAACAATTATTCCGTCAACGCTTTTTAAAATCTCTTTTAATTGACAGCCGTAAACTTTATAATAAAAATAATACGGATGCGTTTCAGGTATTTCAAATATATAATCGTCTATTTCATAAAATACCTTGCAATTATTTTTCCTGCATTCTCTAATAATAATTTTTGAAATTATATTAGGTATATCTCGCGAAATAATAAAATAGTTATGTTTAATAATATCTTTTAAAATATCGGAAGTTAAATTTTCAAAATTGAATAATCCGGCTTCCAATTTTCCGCTTCGATTAAACTCATCAAACGGCAGTTTGAACCTTAAATATGAACAAGGATTAGAATCCGGGAAAAGCGTTAATCCTGAAATTTTTTTTAAATTCATTTGTTTTCGATAATTTTTAACATTTCTTTAGCTTTGATATGCGCAGGATTATTTTTTATACATTTTATAAAATGTTCTCTGGCATTCTCAAAATCACTTTTCTTCATAAAAATAGAACCTAAATGATAATTCGCTCCCGAAATATTGTAATTCAGGTTCAATATTTTCTTGAACATATCAATGCTTTCGCTATATTGTTTTTCGGATTCCAAAGCCGACGCATAATTATACAACATTACAGGACTCGCTATAAAACCATTATCTTTTATCAATTTATACTTTTTTTTACTTATAATACTTTGTTTCTTTTCATTATGCTCGTCAAAAAGAGCCGCGTATCGAAGAGCGAGTTTAATATAAATCTCTTTTGGAAGTTTTGAAAAAATATAATTGTTTAAATTTTCCTGCGAATGCATCGACCAGTTTTGAATCTTTAATTTATCAAATTCGTCATAATATCCGGTTCTCGGCAAAAGATTAAACAAATTAAGTTCCGCCGAATCAGGATCAATATTTTTCATTAGTTCATAAGTTTTTTCCATATCATTTTCCGTTTCATCCGGAAATCCTATTATAAAATAATTTCCAATACATAACCCGTTTTCCTTAACAATATTTATCTTATCGAAAATCCTGTCATAATCTATTTTTTTATTAATGCTTTTCTGAATTTCCTCCGAACCTGATTCGATTCCGACTTTAATCTCAGAGCAACCGGATTTTTTTATCAAGTCGATTATTTCTTTATCTATAAGATTTAACCGCATTTGACATGACCATGTCATATTCAACTTTTTTTCAATCATTTCATTGCAAAATCTAAAAATGTATTTTTTATCTATAAAAAGATTATCATCCCACATATAAAAATTGGTTACATTAAAATTTGTTTTTAAATAACTCAATTCCTTAATAACATTTTCTATTTTCCTGAATCTTACTTTTTTATCGCGCCATATAACATTTGAATTGCAGTATTTGCAGGAATAAGGGCAGCCTCGCGACATCAATATTGAAGAATAATAATCTACGCTTGGATTTTTGTTAATTATACAGTCTCTGCGCGGAAAATCAATTATATCCATATCTACGGATTTTTTTTCAATATATATCCGTTTATCACTTTTCCCATTTTCAAAATCTTTGATAAATTCAAGAAAAGAATTTTCAGCTTCGCCATTAAAAATATAATCAAACTCGTTTTCATTAATAAAATCTTCTTGACAAATAGTAGGATGAACTCCGCCCGCGCAAAGTATTATTCTATCGTTAAATCTCTTTATATACTTCGCGATATTAATCGCAGAATTCATTTTATTCGTCATAATTGAAATTCCGGCTATATCAGGATTAAATGTTTGCAGAACATTTTCCAATTCCGAATAAATCGTGGAATTAAAATCATTTATTTTTTCTAAAATGCCTGAACTCGCCTTGAATCTGAAAAGTATTGAAGAATTATTGTCGCCTTCGGGAGCGAGTTCCATATCATAAATTTTCGCGGTATGTCCGTTTTTATTTAAGAGGGTAGTTAGATAACTTAATCCTATCGGAAAACAATTCGTATTTAATCCGAAAAATCGTCTGTAAGGAGGAATTATAAATAATATTCTCATAATTATCTTTTAATATTTCATTAAGAAAAATTTTTCAGAAATGTTCGACTCGCACCTCAATGGTTTTTCGCCGCTCTTATATTTCTTAACATTTGCTCTGACTATTCCGTTTTCGCCGGCGATTTTTCTTCGTTGTTCATCTTTCCATTTTCTGTATTCAGAATGACTGTTTTCTTCGATGCCATCGCTCGCCTCAAAAGTTTTAACGTCTATTGCGGCGGCTTTTCCAGTCGGTAGATGAAAGCAAGCGTCTTCGTCTTCCATATACGCGTTTAGCAGTCCGGATAAACCCACTCTTACGTTATAATCATAATCTTCTTCGCCGTATAATCCGTATTCTTCGCACCAGTATCCTAATTTATCAGACGTCCGTTTCGGAATCATAATGCAGCCGCCGCCTACATTGCCCACTCTTTTTACGCGCAGTTTATATCCTCGAATTTCTTCGACAGGATAAGTCCGCGGTTCAAGATTATATCCCAACAATCCAATTTCAGGCGCGTTTTCAAATACTTCAATCATATTGCTGAGCCAGTTAGTTTTTTTCATAATTATATCATTGTCAATCCTGATGTAGTATTCGGCGTCAGCAACATATTTCCACGCAAGATTTGAAGCTCTGGCAAGTCCTATATTTTCATTAAGTAGAAATAAATTCTGTATTTGTTTTTTTTTGTATAATTCTTTTAAATATTCAACGGTTCCATCTATGCTGTTATTATCGACTACAGTAATAGCATTTTTATAATCGACTGTATTAATTATTGAAGGAAGCGATTGAATGGTAAATTCCAAACGATTAAATGTAACAATACAAATATTAACAAATTTACTATTCATTGATTTCATTAAATAAGTATTCTATAGACGTTTAAGCGATTTTTTAAAATTCGTATGCGGTTCTGAGCGCAGTTAGAAATTGCTCCAAAAATTTTAATAAGTTTTCATATGTCATTTCAGTTATTTATGTTAAAAGTAGATTTAAAACTTACGACGCTGAAAGTTGCAAAAAGTTGCAAAGAACTTCGAATTTTACATAGCCGTTGATGAAATCGACGGTAAATAAAAAATATGAAAACGCCCCAGAAAAGAGTCGAATTTCAAAACAGCATAAAATTCAACCCTTTTCAGGGTTGAATAAATACGCATACGTTTTTATACCGCAGGTAGCCCGAGCTCCGCGCGGGCTACCTGCGGTTACTTGAATTTCAACCGCGTTCGCGGTTGCAGAATATTAAAACTATAGACCGCTTCGCTGGAGTGGAAAAATGCAGATTAACATTATCCGCTCCCGCGGAGCGTAATGTCTATTTATTGCAAAAAAAGTAAAACTTTTAAGAAGTACACTCCGCAGTTTTCGGAGTTAACCGCAAATAAAATAAGGGTCTAATCTTGTTTTCGCTATAACCTAAAAAATCATACTTTAAGTTAAAAACTTTAAACAACCAATTGTAATATTCCAGCGTATCAATTTTAGGATGCGCGTGCCCTTCAAAAAAAATACCAATTTTTGTTTTACTAATAATCAATCTAAAAAGTTTATCCCTGTCTTTAAGTTCGATTGTCCGGTATACCGAAAAGAAAAATGAATAATCGAATTGTTCCGAATAAACCTCGTTGATTTTTTTTTCAAATTCATTGTCGTTAAAATCAATTTTTTTTAAAATCAAATTATCGAGAGTAAATTCTTTTTTTATAGCTTCGGCAGTTCGGATATTTTCATCAACCAAATCAAATCCAAATACTTTTTCCGCATTACTCTGTATTGCCTTGAAGCAGGCTTGACCTGTATTGCACCCAAAATCAGCGACTGTTTTATTTCTTAAAATAGACAAATCCATTATTTCATACCGTAGCAGCGTCCTTTCTCCCTCAAATCCTAACATCGGCAAATATTGATAATTTGAAAACCAATCTATCTTGTTTCTAATACATTTTATTTTATTGATGAAATCAACGGTTAGCAAATTCGATATTTCATCTTCCATAAATATAATCAATACTTTAATGCTTCTATAATGATTAAGCGAAAACGCCGCCAATCGTCTGGCTCCATCTATCATAAACAATTCATAATCAACGGTTTTATCGGCGCCGGCTACAAAATTCAAACATTTTCCAGTAATATACAGCGGAGGAATAAATTTCTCTCCGTTTTTAATTACAGCCGCATATTCATTTATTTTCTTAATTCTGTCAAGTCCGTCTTCTTTAATAAAATTCGAGTTTATCATTTCGAGATTAGCCGGTTTTGTATCTGAATAAAATCTGTTCTCTGAATCTAAAATGAAACTATCCGTTTCAGCAACCCATATTTTATCAAATATTTTGTTTATATTATTAGGAACGGCGTTTAACTTAGTTCTGCAAACATGCCTTATTATTTTTTCAACTCCATCCAGTCCTTTCCCGATTTCTTTTATTTCATAGTTATTTAAAATATTGTAAAAAGAACTGATTTTTACAATATTAAAAGGTTTGATTTTAAAATATTTTTCTGTTATTCCAATATCCGACTGATAATATTTTTCTAAAACTTCTTTGTTGATATCCATAATTTTCCTTTCCTAAATTTTTTTAATAATTCGGCCGCAGCTTTGAAATCGCAATTGTTTTCCAAACATTTTTCAAGAAAAATTTTTGATTTTTTGTAATCTGATTTTAAATAAGCCATATTAGCCAAATGATAATAAGCTCCGGCTATATAAGTCTTCTTATTTATAAAACTAAGTTTGCTTATATAAGAAAATAATTTAATTGATTCATTATATTTTTTTTCGCTTTCAAATTTTGACGCGAGATTATAAATAAATTTATAATTATGAATAAACTCTAAATCTCTGCAAAATTCGATTTCAAACGCTTTATCTTCTTCTGTAATTTCATATTTTTTGGAATTAATAATTTTATGAATTTTATTTATAACGCTTTCTGATAAATAATTTTTTATTGCCGTAAAATCATAATTGTTTTTAGAAGTAGATTTTTTTTTATTAATTATAACCGAATAAAAATCGTTTAAAAATTTATAAGTATCAATATTTAATTTTCTTATTTTATTCAAATAAATTAATGATTCTTTAAACCTTTTGTTCACAATATGAAAAATAAATAAATAATAATATTCATTTAGAATATTTTTTATGTTATTTTTTTCGGCAAATTTTCCGGCTATAAACGAGACAATATCATTAAGATTATTTAAACATAAAATATTATAAATTCTTCCCCAATCAATATTCCAGTTAAACTCGATTTTAAAATTATGCAAAGTTTTAAAATAATAATCTATCGCTTTTAGCATTAGTATATTTCTGATTGTTATATTGTCCCTGTAAATTTGATTGTTGCTATGCAGCCGAGCTTTATGCAGTTTTTCATTAAGCTTTACTACTCGGTCTCCGTTAAAAGCGAAAACTATCCACATCAGATATTCGCTTACCCGCCACAAATCCGGTTCTTCTTTGCTCTTTTCAATAAATAATCCTCTTTCTTTAAATATGCTTTTTTTTATCATAATAGTATTGCCATTAATATTGCAGCCGTTCAGAATATCGTAGAAAAAATTGTTTTCAGAAAATATGATATTATCTTCTCCATTAATTTCCCCGTTATTATCAAACGTATAAAAAGAAGTATGCGTCATTGTAATATTTTTATTTTTCTCCATTACTTCAACCTGACGGGCGATTTTTTCAGGCATATAACAATCATCGGAACTTAACCAAGTCATATACTTTCCTTTTGATTTTTTTACGCCGTAATTTATTGCGGCAGGAGTGCCGCTCGGTCCGTCTTCTTTATAGTAATAATATATTTTTTTAGTTTTATTTTCGCTTATTATTTTATCTACTATTTCTATAGTATTATCGGTAGAACCGTCGTCAACAATTATAACTTCTATATTCTGATATGTTTGATTTATTGCGCTGACAATACATTCCCGTATAAAATGCCCGTAATTATAATTTGGAATTATTATCGATACAAGCGGATTGCCCATAAGACGCGCTCCTAAAATAATTATTTATAA